>ERZ761609.602-NODE-602-length-39868-cov-31.405345_pt1 | contig 39868 bp, 35 predicted proteins | sample MGYA00511163_ERZ761609 | MGnify/ENA primary metagenome ERZ761609 (study PRJEB28899, sample SAMN02445070) | bioreactor sludge metagenome | biome: EBPR sludge | place: Australia: Brisbane, Thorneside Wastewater Treatment Plant | collected 2011-12-16 ...
CTCCACGCCCCGCAGCCGCGCCAGCTCGATCTGCTGCGCCAGCGCCAGCGCCTGGCTCAGCTCCGCCTCACGCTTCCTGCGCGCCTCCTCCGCCAGTTTGCGCTTCTCCTCCTGCTCCCGTTTCCACGCCTCCGCCTTCACCGGGTCATAGCCCAGGCGCGCGCGCCATTCCGCGGGCAGGTCCTCAAACAGCACCTTCGCCGCGCCCGTCGCATGGGTGAAGGAGACCCCGTCCGGATGCACCCGCACGATCTCGCAACCGCGGTAAGTCTTCCCCGTCAGCGTGGTGATCTCCGGCACACCCGCGCAGGCCAGCGCGCCGGAGAGGAAAAAAAGAGCGAGCGTTCTCATGGTCACTGCTCCTTCCGACGCGCCATCCCCCCCGCTTGTTCAATCACGCGCCGCCGCGCCGCCCGTGGAGGCAAACGTCCGTTTGCCCCGCCCTCGTAGAGGCAAACGTCAGTTTGCCCCGCTCCCGGCGCAGACGCTCCATTCCGCCCGCGCCTCCAATCCGGGAAGACTCACGTCTTCCTCTACATGCGCTGCCGCGCCGCCCGTGGAGGCAAACGTCCGTTTGCCCCGCTCCCGGCGCAGACGCGCCATTCCGCCCGCGCCTCCCATCCAGGAAGACCCACGTCTTCCTCTACATGCGCTGCCGCGCCGCCCGTGGAGGCAAACGTCCGTTTGCCCCGCTCCCGGCGCAGACGCGCCATTCCGCCCGCGCCTCCCATCCAGGAAGACTCACGTCTTCCTCTACACGCGCCGCCGCGCCGCCCGTAGAGGCAAACGTCAGTTTGCCCCGCTCCCGGCGCAGACGCGCCATTCCGCCCGCGCCTCCCATCCAGGAAGACTCACGTCTTCCTCTACACGCGCCGCCGCGCCCCATCCGGGGAAGACCCGCGTCTTCCTCTGTTTCCCCTTTTCGGTATGAATGTGATGCGGACAGCTTTTGTGCCGCGCATTCCTGCCTGCGCGCTCACGGGGCGGGCTGTTTTTTCTGGCGCGGGGTGTTTTTCTTGATCTGGGAGAGGCGCTCGGCTTCTGCGCTGAGCTGCTCGTCCTGGTTTTGCAGCCAGATGTTCCAGTTCTTGGAGGGGTTGGCGCCGGTGTACTCGTAGGTGTCGAAGATGACGCCGTTGCCCAGGGCGCGCGGGTCGCCCTCGTCTTTGAGCATCTGCATCATGCGGCCGCGCAGCTCGGCCATTTTTTCGGCAAAGGCGGGGTCGTTGGCCAGGTTGCGCACGCCGTGGGGGTCGTCGGTGAGGCGGTAGAGTTCGTCGGCGGGGCGGAAGCCGAAGCTGAGGTTGTAAAAGTGCCCGCCGAGCAGCTTGATGACTTCCTTGGTGGGGCTGTCGTCGCAGTTGCCGTAGTTGGTTTCGGGGTTGCAGGCGGGCCAGCGTTCGGGGTGGTAGTTGTGGACGTAGAGGAACTCGGGCGTGCGGATGGCGCGCACGGGGTAGCCGAGGTTGTCGGGGCGGCCGAGGTCGTGGCGTTCTTTGCCGGCGAGCATGACATCGCGCCCTTCGATCATGCCGGATTTTTCAGAGCGCAGCAGGTTCGCAAGGCTGCGGCCTGTCATCTGCGGGTGGGGTTTTAATCCCGCGAGTTCCATGAAGGTGGGGGCGATGTCGCGCACGTTGACGAAGTCTTCGATGACGCGTCCGGCTTGGATGGTGCTGCCCCAGCGGGCGAGGAAGGGCAGGCGGAAGCCGTCCTCGTGGATCTGTCCTTTGACATAGGGGAAGGGCATGCCGTGGTCGGAGGTGGCGATGATGAGGGTGTTGTCCAACTCGCCGGCGGCCTCCAGCGCGGCGAGGGCGCGGCCGATGTGGCCGTCCGCCCACTCGACTTCGACGGCGTAGTCGGCGAGGTCGCTGCGCACGGCGCGCACGTCGGGGAAGTAGGGCGGCACTTGGATGTCCTCCAGCTTTTTGCCCAGACGGACGCCGGAGTGCAGCTCATAGGCGCGGTGCGGTTCCTGGAAGCCCATCCAGAAGCTGAAAGGGGCGTCCTTTTTCCGCTGGGCCAGGAAGGCCTCGAAGTTCTTCGCGTAGTCGAGCTTGCCGATGGCGGAGGCGGGCGGCTCGTTTTTGTGCTCGTCAAAGGAGGGGCCGGCGGGGTTGCGGGTGCGGCCGTGGTTTTTGAAGTCGCCGGGGCCCCAGCCTTTGCCGGTGAGGCCGACGCTGTAGCCGGCGGCTTCGAGGAGGTCGGGATACACCTCCCATTTGCGCGGGAAGATGCTGTTGTGGACGGAAAGCTCCTCGAGCTGCCAGGTGTTCCGCCCGATGAGGATGCTGGCACGGCAGGGGCTGCACTTCGGGTTCGAGGTGAAGGCGTGGCGGAAGAGCGCGCCTTCTTTGGCGAGGCGGTCGAGGTTTGGCGTCTTGATCCAGGTGTTGCCATAGGCGCCCACGCTGTCCCAGCTCATGTCGTCGAAGATGATGAAGAGGAAGTTCGGCCGCTTCTCCGCCGCATGGGCTGGAGGAAGCGCGGCGGCAAGGAGCAGGGCGAGGGTGGCGAGCAGTGTTTTCATAAAGCGCCCCATGCAAACGCCGCCCCGCGCGCGCTCTGTCAGCGCATCCGGCGCGGCTCAGGCGCGCCACTCCGGCACCGAGCGCGCGATGCGCCACATCATGCGGTCGAGCGCGGGGGCGGTGTCTTTGACGGGGTTTTCGCGGTCGCGGTAACGCGTGTTGGCCAGCACGGCCCAGCAGAGGCCGGAGGCGGTGCGCACGGCCAGGGTGCTGGTGCCCGGCAGGCTGCCGCCGTGCCACCAGTTGGGGCGGGAGTTCACGCTCCACCCGCGGGCGTAGGAGGCGCCCTCCGACCAGGGCGTGGTCATGGCTTTGAGGCTGCCGTTTTTCAGCAGGTCGGCGGGTGCGGGAAAGCCGTCCACATGGGTGAGAAAGCGCGCCAGGTCCTCCGCGGCGGCCAGCCAGCCGCCGTGCGAGTCCATGCGCCGCACGTTCATGCCGGGACGGTAGGGATCCTCGCCGCGCTGGCCGTGATAGACGACCTCTCTTTCGGCGCGCTCGGCGCGCGTGTTTCCCGCCAGGATCATGCCGGTGACTCCGCAGGGGTCGAGGACTTGGGCGCGCACATGCGCCTCATACGCCTCGCCCGTCACCGCCTCGATCACGCGCCCGAGCAGGCAGTAGCCGAAGTTCGAGTAGTCGTAGGTTTTGCCGGGCGGGTTCTCCAATGCGATCCCGCCCAGCGTCCATTCGATGAGTTCCGCGTGGCTCATGCCGCCGTTTTGAAACATGGGGTCGTTTTTCTTGTTCCCCCAGCCGCCGCAGGTGTGGGTGAGCAGGTGATGCAGCGTGATGGCCTCATGCGCGGGTGTCGGGGCGCGGAATTGCGGCAGCCTGCCGCCGCGTCCGAACACACGGTCCTCCGGTGCCAGCAGCCCGCGATCAAACAGCCGGTGGACCGCCACGGAGGTGACCGGCTTGGAAATGCTGGCAATGCGGAAGCGGTGCTCCGGCGCGCAAGCCTCCCCGGTCTCCGCGTCTGCCATGCCAAAGGCCGCCTTGTGGACCAGCCTGCCGTGGCGCGCCACGGCCAGGGACAATCCGGGAATCTGGTGCTCCGCCATCACCTCCCGAGCGATGCCGGCGATGCCCTCCCGCCGCTCCTCCGGCAGGGCCTCCTCCTGTGCGCGCAGGCGCGGCGCCAGGCAGAAGGCGGCGAGACTTTTCATGCCAGCGCGGCGGGAGAGAGCTTTCATGCCGCCAGAGAAACCGGCTTTGCGCAAATGACATCCTGTTTTTTGAAGCCCTCGTTCAGGCAGGGGTCGCGGAAGACGGCATGAAAGGTTGTGTGAAGGCGGCTTCGAAGTCGTAACCTCCGGCGAAGTCCTCGATGCTGTCACCGTCGTTTTTGCCGAAGTAACCCGTCTCGATCAGGTTATAAACGATGTTCCCGACATCCTCCCCGCTGCGCAGGCCCCAGGAATGCAGCAGGTGCAGGGCCAGGGGGCCGTATTCCGCCAGCGCGTGCATGCGCACCCCCTCCAGCACCTCGCCGCCCGTGACATGCTGGTCCTCCTGGCCGTCGCGAAAATGCTTCGCCGCCACATGCAGCGCCTCGCGCACGAACTCGTAGGCGTGCGGGTCGTAGCGTGGATCCTTGGCCACGGCGGTCTGGACGGCGACGAAGAAAGGCAGATCGGACATGAAAGGGGGATAACTTGGCGCGGTGTGTGACGGATTCGTTCGGCGCACTCTGATGGATGCGCGGCGCGCGCGCGCAAGAAAAAACCCCGCAGGCGCGGACCTGCGGGGTTTTGAAGATGATGGATCAGGACCAGCCGTGGGCGTCGCGCACCTTGATCATGGTGTCGAGGATGGTGTTCCAGGTGCCGGGGGTTTCGAGCACGGCGTTCGGGAACATGCAGCCGTCCCAGCAGATGTGCTGGATGCCGCGGGCCTGGGCGTCCTTGAGCCAGTAACCGGCGCACTTCACGATGTCGAGCTTGCCGTTCGGATCGTCGGCACGGCAGTGCTTGCCGGTCTTGTCGTGGCTGCCGGCGCCGTGCACGGTGCCGTCGTTCTGCGCGACGTGGAAATCAATGGTCCAGGGGCGGAGGGCATCGGTCATCTTCTCGTAGGCGGCGTAGAACTCGGCCTCGCTGTAGCCTTCCTTGAGCAGGGCGTGCTCGGGGGCGTTGTAGCCCAGGGTGTAGAGGTAGGTGTGGGCGAGGTCCGCCTGGAAGCCGAGCGCGTTCTTGTCACCCACGCCTTCGAGCACGTCGAGCATGTCCTTCCAGGAGTGCATGCCGGCCCAGCAGATCTCGCCTTCGGCGGCGAGGCGCTCACCGTTGTCCTTGGCGATGGCGGCGGCCTTCTTGAAGGTGTCGATGATGCGGGCGGTGTTCGCCTTCGGGTTCTCACGCCATTTGGCGATGCCGAACTCGGCGGAGTCGATGCGGATGACGCCGTATTTGCGGATGCCGGTGCTGTTGAAGACCTTCGCGATGCGGCAGGCCATCTTCACGGCGTCGAGGAACTTCGCCTGCTGGGCGTCATCGCCCATGGCGCTGTCACCGACGGTGCCGGGCCACACGGGGGCCACGAGGGAGCCGACGGAGAAGCCGCGGCTGGCGATCTGGTCGGCGATCTTCTTGATCTCGTCGTCGCTGGCGTTCGGGTCGGTGTGCGGGAGGAAGAGGAAGTAGTCAATGCCTTCAAACTTCTGGCCGTTCACGTTTGCGGCGGCGGTGAGGTCGAGCATGCGCTCGAGGCTGATCGGGGGCTCCTGGCCTTCGCCGTCGCCTTTGCCGACGAGGCCGGGCCACATCGCGTTGTGCAGTTTGGGGAGTGTGTTGCTCATGGTGGGTGTGTTTGGATTTGATGCTGAAAAGCGCGCCGATGATAACGACCCGGCCCGTCATGGCACGCAAAAAAAGGCCGCGGTTCGAAATTCGGTTTGAATCACGCGAGCGGCATCTCTTTCAACTGGCGCGTGACAAACGGGCCATCTTTGACGTTGGTGGGACATGTTGCGCCATCTTTTATACTTTCTCGTTTGCACCAGCCTCACAGCCCGGACGCTCGATGCGGGGGCCATGGTGGACCAGGCCCTGGCGGCCATCGGCGGCAGGGACAAGGTGCTCACCCTTTTCCGCATCAAGGAGACCTTTCACTTCGGCTCGACACCTGAGCCGGAGGAGGGCAAAAAGCGCTCCAGCCGCGAGTCCGTGATCGAGCCGCCGAAGTTCTGGTGGCTGGGCAAAAAGGAGCGCGCCGACGAGCCCGCGAAGTATGACGTGTGGGCCTGGACGCTCGGCATCCTCACCGACCCCGGCACCAAGACCGAGGCCCTGCCCGCGCTCGAAGACGAGGGCTGCCAATGTCTGCGCCTGCGCGTCAGCGGCACGGTGGAGCCGGCCATGGACCTGTGGTTCAGCGCGGACACCCACCTGCTGCGCCGCCTGGACTGGCGCGGCGATTTTTACCGCTTCAGCGAGTGGAGGGAGCACGACGGGGTGAAGTACGCCAGCCGCACCGTCATCCACAAGCTCGCGAGCGGAAAGCCGTGGTTTTTTCACGATGTCACCGGCGTGGAGAGGCTGGCCGAACTGCCCGAAGGCCTGTCCCGCCCGTGAATCGCGCGCGCATCAAACGCCTGCTCTATCCACAACTGACGCTACGGCAGTTTTTGTGGCTGGGATTGTTCGGCCTCTGCGGCGCGCTGATCGCCGGCGTTTACGGCGTCTTGCATGATCTCGTGACCTACAGCATCGGACCTGAATACTTCACCCGTTTCAAATTCGCGCAGTTTTTTTACCTGGACTTTCATCAACCGCCAAGGCTGCTGGCGGCGAAGATCGGCTTCCTGGCCTCGGCATGGGTGGGTTTTTTCGCCGCTTGGTTCATGGGCAGGATGATACTCCCGCGCATGACTCCCGGCGCGGCCGCGCGCCTGTGCGGGAAAGGCGTGCTGATCATGCTGGCGGTGACGTTTTTTGCCGGTGTGACGGCGGGTGTGCTGGCCCCGGAGGCGGAGGATCCGCGTTTTGAAAACTGGCGCGGCATGACCGCCATGTTCCATGTCCAGGACACGGCGGCCTTTGTCCGCGCCGGGTGGATTCATAACGGAAGCTATCTTGGAGCCTTCCTGGGCTTGCTGGCAGCGCTGGCCTGGCTGCGAAAGAGGCGCGCGAATCCGAGGGGCGCGTGATCAGCCGGGCGGGCGTCCGAACAAGCCGCCGAGGCCGTTCTTCATCACGGTGGCGAGCACTTGCTGGATTTGCTCGGCGGCGGGGCTGGAGTTTTCAATGCTGCCGTTCGGGGTCAGCTTGTCTATGACCTGGGGCAGGAACTGGGAGAGCAGGGGCAGCAGCATCTGCGGATTGAAGCCGAGCTTGCCGGCGAGCCTCTGGAGCGCCTCGTCGCCGAGCGCCTGCCTGATCTGCGCGGGCTGCACGTTGTGATTGTCACCGCCGCCCACCCAGGAGGCAAAAGCCTCGCCGAGACCGGCGTCTTGAAATTTTTCCCTCAAGCCATCCAGGCCGCCGGATTCTTTGAGCAGGCTGGAGAGGATGTCGCCCGGGTTGCCGCCGCCGAGCGCTTGTTTGGCGAGTGTGTCGAAGAGTCCCATGCGCGCGCATTTACGGCGGGAGGCGGGGCAAGTCAATCCGGCGGGCGGCGCGCGGACTGGATGCCGGTCTCGACCGTCGGCTCCAGGTCATCGGCCAGGGGCGGCAGGCCGGGGCGGCCGCCATCAGCCCGCAGATCCGCGCCGGCGGAGTAGAGAAGCCCGCGCGCGGCATCGTAGCCAAAAGCGTTTCCGGTGAAGGGATCGGTGAGCTTTTGCGCGAGCCACTCGGGCACGAGGGCTTCGAGACTTTCGGGCGGCCGTTTTTTCTCCGCAAGATGCCTGCGCAGGGCAAAAAGGCTGAGCACCAGTCCATGCCTGCACTGGGCCAGATGATGACGCGGCGGCATCTGGCGCAGCAGGGCGGCGCGGTCCTCGAACCAGGCGGCGCCTGCCGAATTGGGATGATAAAAGAGCGGGCGGCGCGGCTCATCCATGACGAGTCCTGTGTCCGTGCGCGCGGCGTAGGCCGGGCGGGAGATTTCATCGCGCGCATCCCGGCAGAGATTGGCAAAGAGGGCCAGGGTTTCGTTCACTTTGAAAAAGACCCGCGCGTGGCGCGGCTGCTGGATGCCGCCCGGCAGTGTGTCCAGAGGCTCGCCGCTGCGGGCCCCGATCAGGGTCTTTTTCTGGTGCGTGTAAAAGGCCGCGCAATATTGCCGCATGATCGCGGTCTCGGGGCGGCAGGCGGTGTACTGCTCCTGGAATGCCGCGAGGGTTGGCGCGTCGAGCCGGGTGTCCTTGAGCAACACGGCCAGCGACTGCGCGGCTCCGAGACCGAGGTCCTGCGCCACGCGGGCATAGGCGGGCCAGGACCACATTTCCATGACACGGCGCGACATTTCCGCCAGATCGAGCGCGGCGGTGAACGCCTCCATCTCATTGCCGCGCCGGGCCAGGTAAGCCGACTGCGCCTGGATGAGGAAAATGACATGCGGCCAGGCGGCATGGGCGCTGTGATCCGTGTGGCACCAAGCGGAATGCAGCGGATGCCAGTCCTCGTCCTCCAGGAGATCGCGCAGATTGTCCAGCGCGGTGCCGCCGGCGCGCAAATGCTCGGAGAGCGAGGGCGTGTCCCAATCCCAGGGCGGCAGGGAGCGCAGCCGCAGATCCTCCACGGGCGGCACCGAGTCTAGAAAGGTGCGCAGCTTCACATGGGAGTGAATCACCGGCGTCTGGTCTGCGGGCAGTTCCACGCGCAAATCCTCGTCGCTCTTGGCCGGGGCGTCATGCCAGTAAATCCATGACAGCAGCAAAAGGCCGAGCGCGCCGAGGCCGAGGGAGAAAAGCGTGCCCCAGGAGGCTGCCGGGCGCGCCCGGCCGGCGCGTAGTCTGGCGCGCTGGGCACGGTGTGTTCCTGCCTCCGTCTCCAGAGGTGGCGTCACTGGCACGGGTTTGAAAAGCTCCTCCTTCGTCTTCCTGGTCTGCGGTGCCTGCGGAAATTCCGGCGCAGGCGCGGGGTCCGGCTCGGGCGCTGCTTTTTCCGTCACGACGACGGGCTTCTTTTTCACCACCGGCTCACGGGCCGGAAAAGGACGCTGCGGTGGTGAAGATGGTGGAGCTGGCGTCAGAAACTCGTCCGCGGCTTCGAACTCCAGCACCTCGCCCGTCAGGGGCCGGGCGGCCTGCACCCGACCCTTCGGCGCTCTGGTCTTGTGCCCATGAGACGCTTTTTCAGACGGCGCGGGACGCGCAAAGACATCCCCCGCCGAGCAATCCTCCAGGCACCAGGGAGACTCCCAGTCATCGAAGGGCGACCAGCGCACGGGACCGTCCGCGGCGGGTTCTCGGCTGTGGCGGGGCATCATGAGATGAGGGCTTTCACTGCGGCGGATTCTCCAGCGCGAGCCCGAAAAAGTCGAGGAAGACCTGGCGATAGACCCCGCGCTTGAACATCGGCGTCCAGGAAAGCTGGAACTCCTCCGGATGAATCCAGCGCCAGCGCGCGAACTCCTGATGCGTCGCGGCCAGGTTCACATCCGTGTCCCTGCCCAGGAAGCGCATCAAAAAGTAGGTCTGTTCCTGGCCGCCATAGATGCCGTATTTCAGGCGCGGCTTGGGAAAAGCATACCGGTAGCCGCCGCGCCGGTCCAGCAGCTCAAGCATCTCGCGCCTCACGCCGATCTCCTCCGCCAGCTCTCGAAAGACCGCCGTCTCCGCGTCCTCGCCATCGTCAATGCCGCCCTGCGGGAACTGCCACGCGCCGCGTATGTTCACCCGTTCAGCGATGAAGATTTGTCTTTGCGCGTTGGTCAGGATGGCGGCGACATTCGGCCGGTAAACGACAGGCATGGGATGCAGTGCGGGAAGCTGTGACATGTTCGCTGTCATGATAATACAGGTTTGTGAAATTTCCGTCGTCATTTCAGGACTTTTTCACCATCTCCGATGGCGGGACGCATTTTTCAGGCCTGTCCCAGGAAAAGCCGTGCCTCCAATGCCGGTATTGTCTCCATGCGCCGAACCACCCTTGTCCTGCTCGCCTGCCTCTCCATCCATGCCGCGCGCGCGGCGGAAGCCGTCAAAGCCCCGCTCATGGCCGGGGCCGCCTCCAGCAACATCACCCCCGAGCTGGGTGACAAGATTGTCGGCGGTTTTCTCCCTTTCCCCTCCACCCACGTCAACGACGAGTTGCACGCCCGATGCCTCGTGCTGGATGACGGCAAAACCAGGCTCGCGCTCGTCGTCTGCGATTTGCTCGGACTGCACCGCAGCCTTTCCCTGGAGGCGCGCAGGCTCATTGAGTCCGAGACCGGCATCCCGCCTGAAAACGTGCTCATTTCCGCCACTCACACCCACTCCGGCACCAACGCCCACAGCACCGACCCGCGCACCTTCGTCTCCGACATGGAGATCAGTCCCTACCAGCGCTTCGTCGCCCGCCGCATCGCCGATGGCGTTCGCCGTGCGCGCAACCTGCTCCGCCCCGCCGAGATCGCCTTTGGCCGGGTGGACGCCCCGGAGCACGTCTTCATCCGCCGCTGGTTCATGAAGGAGGGCACCGCCCCGACCAACCCCTTCGGCAAGATTGACCAGGTGAAAATGAATCCCCCCGGAGGCAGCCCCGACCTCGTCGAACCCGCCGGCGTCACCGACCCCGCAGTCTCCTTTTTCGTCCTGCGCGAGCCGGGCGGCAGCCTCATCGCCCTCTACTCCGCCTACTCCCTGCACTATGTCGGCGGCGTCGGCTCCGGCCACATCTCCGCCGATTATTACGGCATGTATTGCGCCGCCTTGGAAAAGCGGCATACGCGCGCGGACGACGGCCCGCCTTTTGTCGCCATGATGGCCAACGGCACCAGCGGCGACGTCAACAATGTCAACTTCCGCCAGCCCCGTCCGCGCAAGGGACCGTATGAGCAAATGCGCCATGTCGCCGAAGATGTGGCCGCCAAAGTGCATGGCGCGCTCTCCGGCCTCGAATGGAGCAACGCCGCGTCCCTGGCCGCGCGCTACCGCGAGCTGGATGTGAAATGGCGGACCATCGAGCCCGAACTGCTCGCCTGGGCCAAAGAAACCGAGGCCGCCGCGCCGCGCATCCAGGGCAAGACGAACCTGCCCCTCGCCTACGCCGGTCGCGTGCAGCACCTTGCCAAAGCCAGCCCGCAGACCCGTTTTCCCGCCCAGGTCCTGCGCATTGGGGACATCTGCATCGGCTCCTCCCCCTGCGAGACCTTTGCCGAGACCGGCCTCGAATTCAAAAAGCGCAGTCCCTTTCCCAAGTCGTTCATGGTCGAACTCGCCCACGGTTACTACGGCTACATGCCAACGCCGCGCCACTTCCCGCTTGGAGGTTACGAGACCTGGCCCGGCACCAACAACGTCGAGCCGCAAGCCAGCGTGAAACTCATGGACGCCCTCCTGGAAATGGCCGCCGAATTGAAGTGACCCGTCCCCAAGGAGAGCCGCATGCCAAGTGCCCCGCCTCCGAATTCAACAGCGGCTGTGTTCACCCGCAAGATGCCGGCGGCCCGCGCGTTCCCACGCCGCTCCATGAAACGCCTCATCCTCCTCCTTGCTCTGGCCGCAGCCCTCGGCACCGCGCGCGCCGACCGGCCCAACATCCTTTTCATCTTCTGCGACGACTTGACCACCCAGGCCATCAGCGCCTACGGGCACAAGCTCAAGCTGCTTGAGACCCCGCACATGGACCGCATCGCCAAAGAGGGCATGACCTTCCAGCGCTGCCTCGTGCCCAATTCCATCTGCGGCCCCAGCCGCGCCGTCATCCAGACCGGCAAATACAACCACATCAACGGCTTCTACCACAACGGCAGCCGTTTCAACGGCGACCAGCCCACCATGCCCAAAATGCTCCGCGCCGGCGGCTACCAGACCGCCGTCATCGGCAAATGGCATCTCGTCAGCGACCCCCAGGGCTTCGACCACTGGCACATCCTCCCCGGCCAGGGCGCTTATTACAATCCCCCCATGATCCGCGACGGCCAGCAGGTCAAACACGAGGGCTACACCACCGACCTCATCGGCGATTTCTCCGTCGAGTGGCTCAAGAAGCGCGACAAAACCAGGCCCTTTCTCCTCATGAGCCAGCACAAGGCGCCCCACCGCGAGTGGGCGCCAGCGCTCCGCCACCTCGGATGGCATGGCGGCCGCCAGTTCCCCGAGCCCGAGACCCTCTTCGACGACTACACCGGCCGCGGCAAAGCCGAGCGCGAGCAGGACATGACTCTCGAAAAAACCTTCACCCTCCTCGACGCCAAGCTCACCCCGCCGCCCAGCCTCAACGCCGAGCAGCTCAAGGTCTGGAACGCCTATTATGAGCCCCTCAACGAAAAATACCGCCAGGCCGGCCTCAGCGGCGACGACATCGTCCGCTGGCGCTACCAGCGCTACATGCACGACTACCTCGGCACCGTCAAAGCCGTGGACGAAAACGTCGGCAAACTCCTCGACTACCTCGACGAGGAAGGCATCGCTGAAAACACCCTCGTCATCCTCTCCTCCGACCAGGGCTTCTACCTCGGCGAGCACGGCTGGTTCGACAAACGCTGGATCTATGAGGAATCCCTCACCACTCCCTGCCTCGCCCGCTGGCCCGGCGTCGTCCAACCCGGCAGCACCTGCCAGCCCATGGTCTCCATCATTGATTTCCCCGAGACCTTCCTCGAAGCCGCCGGCCTTCCCGTCCCCGCCGACATGCAGGGCCGCTCCCTCATGCCCCTGCTCAAAGGCAGCACACCCGCCGACTGGCGCACCTCTTTTTACTACCACTACTATGAGTTCCCCGGCCCGCACAGCGTGCGCAAGCACTACGGCGTCGTCACCGACAGCTACAAGCTCTTCCACTTCTACGAACCGGAGGTCAACTACTGGTCCCTCATAGACCGCCAGAGCGACACCCATGAGATGACCAACGTCTATGACAAACCCGAGTACGCCGCCGCCCGCGCCGAACTCCACGCCGAGCTCACCCGCCTGCGCGCCGAACTCAAAGTCCCCGCCGAAGACCCGCCTGAAGCCTACAACCGCCCCGGCAGCGGCAAAGCCAAAGGCCTGATGAAGAAGAAAAGCCCCGGCCAAAAATAACGCTGCCGCCGCCCTCCCTGCGAACCTATGCGGCATGGTGTGGACGGCCTCTGAGGCCAAGTTTGAGATCATCGGGGAGGCGATCAAACCTCTGCGGCTGGATCTGCGGGCGCGTGTGCCAAAGCCGGGTTCGGAAGCCCCGTATCCCGGCGGCGGGACTGCAAACACGGGACTTTGAAAAGCCGGGTTGTGAAGGCGGCGGGCGGGAGCAGAGTGGGCGATATGAAAGTGGAACCGCTCGCACGTCTGGAACGCCATGCCAAGCGCCTGGGGGAAATCGCCGCCGTGGCGGGCAAGTACGGGCTTTCGGATTGGTTCGGAGGCTTCGGCTATCCGTGGCTGCAGGACCGGCTGCGCAGTTCCGACGGGCAGACGCTTTCGGGCCTGACAACGGCGGCGCGGTTGCGCCTGGCGCTGACGGAGCTGGGGACGACATTCATCAAGCTGGGCCAGATGCTGAGCACGCGCGCGGACATTGTGGGAGCGGAGTTGGCGGGGGAATTGGCGGGGCTGCAATCGAATGTGCCGGCGGATTTGAGCGGGGCGGCGCGGGAGACTCTGGAGGCGGACCTGGGCGGCAAGGTGGAGGAGCTTTTCAAGAGCTTTGATGACACGCCTCTGGCGGCGGCGTCCATCGCGCAGGTGCATGGGGCGCGCCTGCCCGGAGGGGAGAGTGTTGTGGTGAAGATCCGCCGGGCGGGCATCGAGGCGAAGGTGGTGACGGACCTGGAGATCGTGCAGGGGCTGGCGGAGTTGCTGGAGAAGCACTCGCCGGGGCTGCGTCCGTATCAGCCGGTGGCGATCACACGGCAGTTCCGCCGGACGCTGCTGCGGGAGATGGATTTCAGCTATGAGAAGCGGAATTTGCAGGACTTTGCGCGCCGCTTTGAGAGGGATGCGACGGTGCATATTCCGCGCGTGTTTGAGGAGCTGTGCTCGCACCAGATCATCACGATGGAGCGGCTGGAGGGGATACCGGGCACGGATGTGGCGGCTTTGCAGGCGTCCGGGGAGGATCTGGCGGAGTTCGCCCGCCGGGGGGCGAACATGTATCTGGAGATGGTGTTCCGCGACGGCTTCTACCACGCGGACCCGCATCCGGGGAATCTCATGCTGCTGCCGGGTTGCGTGGTGGGTGTGCTGGACTGCGGGCAGGTGGGCCGGCTGGATGACGAGCTGCGGGACGAGGTGGAGGCGCTGCTGCTGGCGGTGGTGGAGAATGACGCGGACCAGGTGACGGAGTCGGTGCTGCGGCTGGGGGCGGTGCCTCCGGACTGCGCGCGGGACCGGCTGCGGGGCGACCTGGATGATTTCATGTCGGATTACATCGGCCATCCGCTGGGGGATATCCATGTGGGGCAGGCGCTGAGCAATCTGATCGAGATCATCCGCAGCCACCACATCACGCTGCCGCCGCCGCTGGCGCTGCTGCTCAAGACGCTGATCCTGCTGGAGGGGACGAGCCGGCGCTTCAATCCGGGGTTCAGCCTGGCGGAGCTGATGGCGCCGTTTTGCCGGCGCATGGCGCTGCGCAGGCTCTCGCCGCGCCGGCTGCAGCGCCGCGCGCGCCGCTTCATCCGGGACTGGGACCGGCTGGTGACGACGCTGCCGCGGGATGTGGCGGACCTGCTGGCGCGGTTCCGGGACGGCACGCTGACTGTGCATCTGGACCACCGGCATCTGGACCCGATCGTGAACCGGCTGGTGCTGGGGGTGCTGACGGCGGCCATTTTTCTGGGTTCGAGCGAGCTGTGGAGCCGGCAGGCGCCGCCGCTGCTGTGGGGTGTGTCGGTGTTCGGCGCGCTGGGTTATCTGACCAGCGTGTGGCTGGGCTGGCGGCTGCTGCGCGCGATCCGCAAGTCGGGGAACATTGACTCGCGGGATTAGCCGGCGAGATGCGCGGCAAGCTGGCGGTGTGGAGGCGCGTTGTTTGCGTTGATGAATGTCATCCCTACCGCCGCTTTTGCCGCCTTTATTGTCATGACCGCCATTTCCCTGCATGCCGTCGAGATTGTGGCGCACCGCGGCTTCTCGGAGCGGGCGCCTGAGAACACGGTGGCGGCATTCAAACTGGCCTGGGAACACGGCGCGGACGCCTGCGAACTGGATCTGCACCTGACGGCGGACGGGGAGATCGCGGCGATTCATGACAAGGACACGAAACGCACGACGGGTGTGCTCAAGGTGGTGAAGGACTCGACTCTGGCGGAGCTGCGCGCGCTGGATGCGGGGTCGTGGAAGGACGCGCGCCACGCCGGGGAGCGCATTCCATCTCTGGCGGAGTGTCTGGCGACGATGCCTGAGGGCAGGGGGCGCTTTTTCCTGGAGATCAAATGCGGCCCTGAAGTGGTGCCGGTGCTGGCGCGCCAGCTTGAGGCATGGAAGCCGCGCGCCGCGCAACTCTGCATCATCGCTTTTGACCGCGAGGTGGCGCGGGAGTCGAAAAAGGCTCTGCCCTGGCTGAAAGTGTTCCGGCTTTCGTCGGAGGTGACGAAGGACAAGAGGCCGGTGGACCTGGCGGCGCTGATCGCGGACACGAAAGCGGACGGGCTGGATGGCCTGGACCTGGGGCTGAAATGGAACTGGAACGAGGAGATGGCGCGCCAGATCCGCGCGGCGGAGCTGGAGCTGTATGTGTGGACGGTGAACAAGCCGGAGGATGCGCGCCGCCTGGCCGCGCTTGGCGTGGATGGCATCACGACAGATGATCCCGTGATGCTGCGGGAGGCTTTGAAATGAAGCGGCGACTGGAGCGCGTGGATTCGCGAAGCTGAATGAAAGCCGCGCGGCCCATGTCCGTTCCCGGCTCCATGTCCATGCGTCAATTGCCTCAAACCCGCCGCCATTTCCTCAAATCCTCCGGCGTCACTCTCGCGCTGCCATTGATGGAGTCGCTGGGCTGGCGCGCCTTTGCCGCCACGTCCAGCGCGCGTCCGCAGCGCATGGTCTGCATCGGCAATGCGCTCGGCTTTTACCAGCCTGCGTTCTGGCCGGAGAAAACCGGGCGCGGCTATGACCTGCCGGAGCTGCTGCAGCCGCTCGCCGCGCATCAAAAAGACTTCACGCTTTTCCAGGGGCTCGACCATGGACACAAAGGCGGGCATTTCGCCATCCACTCCTACCTCAGCGGAGTGCGCACGATGGACGCCAAAGGCATGCCGGATGGCAACATCACTGTGGACCAGCGCGCGGCGGAAAGCATCGGCGGGGCCACGCGCTTTCCCTCGCTTGCGATTGGCTCGGAGGACGGCATCCACGGCGGCTGCCTCATGTCCTGGACGCGCAGCGGCACCCGCGTGCCGCCGATCCCCGGTCCGCGCGAGCTTTTCCACAAGCTCTTCGTCTCCGACAACGCCGCCGATCTGGCCCGCACTCAGGACAAGCTGGCTCTGCATGGCAGCATCCTCGACGCCGTGCATGGCGATGCCAGGGACCTCAAAAAGACCCTCGGCAGGCGCGACCAGGAGAAGCTCGACGAATACTTCACCTCCGTGCGCGATGTGGAGAGGCAGCTCGAACTCAGCCGCCAGTGGTCCGCCGTGCCGAAGCCGCAGCCCGGCATGGCCGAGCCGGAAAACACCGGCTTTGTCTCCGATCTGCCCGTGCTCTACGACCTCATCGCGCTCGCGCTCCAAACCGACTCCACCCGCATCGCCACGCTGGAGATCGCCGGAGGCTTTGAGGCTGCGGCATTTGACCTGCGCAAGGATTACCATGCCCTCTCACATCACGGCCAGGTTCAGGAAAACATTGACGGCCTGCTCAAGCTGGAACGCTATCAGACCGGGCAGTTCGCGCGCTTTCTCGGCAAGATGAAGTCCATCGAGGATGGCGAAGGCACGCTGCTCGACCACAGCATGGTCCTCTTTGGCAGCGGCATGGCCAACGCCAACGCCCACACCAACGTCAACCTCCCGATCATCCTCGCCGGCGGCGGCTTCAAGCACGGCGAGCACAAGGCGTATCCAACCAGCGGGCTGAACAAGCAGCCCCTGTGCAATCTCTATGTGACGATGCTCCAGCAGTTCGGCGTGGAGGTGGAGCGGTTTGGGATTGGGAATGGGCGGCTGGCGGACTTTGGGTGACCCTGCCTCTTAATCCGTGTCTTAATCCTTGTCGTAATCTCCAACCTTTCGAGCCGGATTAAGACACGAATTTTGAAACACAAACCACGCCATGGCTGAACGGCTGCATCACGAAGACCTTCGGGTATATCAAAAGGCTGTGGCTTTTGTGGCACAGGCATCGGACATCCTGGAACCCGTTTCCTCAAAGCATGCGGTGAAAGACCAGCTTCTTCGTGCCGCGGAAAGCATGCCGCTGAACATCGCTGTCAGCAATGCCAGCCAGAGTCAGGCAAGTCAGAAGCAGGCGCTTGAAACCGCCTTCAGTTCGGCGGCTGAGTGCGCGGCTTGCTTGGATGTGCTGCAGCGAAAGCAACTGATTGCAGGGGATCTTTGCAAGACTGGAAAGCTGGAATTGCAGGAGGTTTTTCACATGTTGATGGGCCTTTGGAAATCCAAAGAGGATCGTCTTTGCGAGGATGCGCCTGAGCCGCTTTCAACGGGTTTTTCGCATGAGAAGCTGGAATGCTATGGGCGTGGTCTCCACCTGATCGGTTGGGTGACGGATTTTTGTCACCAGACCCAGGTGCCGCAGCGCAGCCAGGAGGTGCTGGACCGCTCCGTGACGAGTCTTGTGCTCAATTTGGCCGAGGGCAACGCGCGGTGGGCATTGAAGGATCGCGCACACTTTTTTGATTTGTCTGTCATGGCAGGACTGCGATTTGCAGCGACGCAGGATATCCTTGTTGCGCGGAGTTTGGCGGGGATTGAGACAGTATCCGAGGCGAAGCGTGAAGTTGCGATTGCTGTGCGACAGATTTTGGGGATCAAACGAAAGGAGATGCTGTGATGAAATGGATGTTTGAGTTGGGGATTAAGACAAAGATTAAGACACGGATTATGAAGTTGGAACCGGTCATTCTTGTTGTTATCTTTGCCATAATCCGGCCAGGATTGGCGACCGATCCGCGCGTCTTCCTCAACGATTACTGCATCTCCTGCCACGGCCCCGACAAACAAAAAGCCGAGCGCCGCTTTGACCAGCTCGCGCTGCCGGCAACCACCGCCGAGCATGTCATTGACCTCCAGGACATCATTGACCAGCTCAACCTCGGCGAAATGCCGCCGAAGAAATCCAAACAACCCACGGATGCCGAGCGTAGCGCAATGGCGGCGGCTCTGACAGAGGTGGTGGCGCAGGCACGGTCCGCGCTGCGCAGCACGGGCGGGCAGACGGTGCTGCGGCGGCTGAACAAACGCGAGTATCTCAACACGGTGGGCGACCTGTTTGCGCTCGACATGCGGCTTTTTGATCCGACCACGAAGTTCCCTCGCGACCAGATGGCCGAGCACATGGACAATCTGGGCGATGTGCTGCAAACCTCCGGCTACCTGCTGGCGCAGTATCTCGACGCGGCGGACCAGGTGGTGGAGCGCGCGTTCAGCGTGACGGGCAAGCCGGAGGAAAAGACCTGGCGTTTTACAGACAACTTCCGCCCGCAGCAGGAGCACACCTTTCCGCACGGCGCGGTGTACAAGAACCGCTACCTCTGCCTCTACGAGGTGCCGGACACGGAGAACCACGAGGGCGGCTACGGTTACATTCACGACTTCAAACAGGGCGTGCCCGTGGACGGTCTTTACGAGATCCGCGTGAAGGCCCAGGCCATGCATCGCGAGCATCCATATGATCCGGCGATCTTTCAGCGCGACACTGCGCAGCCTTTCCGGCTCGGCATCGTGCCGGGCGATGTGAAGGCCGGGCCGCTGCATCATCCGCAGCCCATTGAGCCGCAGCTTGCCGAGGTCACGCTGAAGGATGGCGAGGCGGAATGGCACACGCTGAAAGTGCCGCTGCTGGCCGGGCAGACACCGCGTTTCATTTTCCCGAATGGCATGGCGAACAGCCGTCGCGCCTTCGGCACCCTCGCGCGCAAATATCAGGACCAATGGCCCGAGAAGGAGCGCAAGGACCTGGGCATCTTCCAGGCGCGGCGCGTGGTGCTGCAATACGGCAAGATGCCGCACATACGCATTCATGAGGTCGAAATCCGCGGCCCCATCGTGCAGGAGTGGCCGCCTGTTTCCCAGCGCAGCGTGCTCGGCGAAGCTGGCTTCGAGCCGGAGCGCAGGCGCGAGATTTTGCAGTCCTTCGCCAGCCGCGCCTACCGTCGCCCAGCCACAGCAGACGAGGTGGACCGGCTCATGCGTGTGGTGGATACGCGCAGACAGGCGGGCAGCACGCCTTTCGAGGCGATGAAGGACGGTCTCAAAGCCGCGCTTTGCTCGCCGGCGTTTCTTTATCTGGCGGACCCTGCGGCGAAGGAGGAGAAGCTCAGCGCCCATGCCTTTGCCACACGCCTCTCCTACTTTCTCTGGTCCACCATGCCGGATGCGGAGCTGCGCGCCTTGGCGGACAGCGGCGAGCTTTTGCGGGATGAGGTCAAGCTCGAGCAAACGCGCCGCCTGCTCGCCAGCCCGCGCGCGGAGGCCTTCATCGAGGGCTTTCTCGACGCTTGGCTGAACCTGCGCAGCCTTGGCGACATGCCGCCGGATCGCGATGCCTTCGCGCGCTTTTACGCCGATGGCTTGAAGCCCGCGATGAAGCAGGAGACGAGGCTGTTCATGCGCCATCTTTTGGATCAAAACGAAAATCTTTATCGCTTCCTCGACGCTGATTTCACTTTCGTGAATCAGCCGCTGGCGGACCTCTACGGCCTCGGCCGCATCAGCCCGCCGGAAGCCGCGCAGGAGTTCCGCAAAGTCAGCCTCACCGACCGCAGGCGCGGCGGTTTGCTCGGGCAGGCCAGCGTGCTGACCGTGAGCGCCAACGGCATCGAGACCTCGCCCGTGGTGCGCGGCATCTGGCTGCTGGAAAACATCCTCGGAACGCCGCCCCCGCCGCCGCCGGACAATGTGCCGCCCATTGACCCCGACATCCGCGGCGCCAAATCCATGCGCGAGATCCTGACCAAGCACCGCGACAACACCGGTTGCTACGAGTGCCATGCGAAGATAGACCCGCCCGGCTTCGCTTTGGAAAACTACGATCCCATCGGCCAATGGCGCACGCATTACCCGGCGGGCAAAAAACAGGGGCCGAAGATTGATGCCAGCGGCGAAATGCCGGACGGCGCGCGCTTTGAGGACATCACCGGCTTCAAGGCCCTGCTCCTGAAAAAGGAGGCCCAGTTCCGCAAAACCCTGGCCGAGCGCCTGCTCGCCTACGCCTGCGGCCGCCGCATGGAGGGCTTGGACCGCCCGCAGGTGGACGCCGTGCTCGCGGTCGTCGAGAAGGAGGGCAACGGCCTGCGCACCCTGGTAGAGAAGGTGGTGCTCAGCGAGGTGTTTGCCAGGAGGTGAAGTTTGAAACGCATTTCGATGCCGCGCGTGTCAGCCCACCAGGGGTAAAGCACGCTTTTGCTGCGCGCTTAGAAAGGCGGTGTCCACGATCTGCTGGCCGATGCGGCTGATCTCCAGGGTGAGCGGACCGATGAGCGGCGCGCCGGTCTCCAGGTGGTGAATGAGGTGCTCGATGGGGTTGCGGTTCGGGGACGGGATGACATCCACGGGCACTTCAAAACCCTCGGGCCGCGCGCGTGTCTGCACGCGGATGTGCCGGGCGTAGTCATAGCAGGAGATGGTGCCCTGCGTGCCGCGCAGGACGAAGCCGCACATGGGCTGCGGTTGATGCGTCCAGGGATCGGTGAAGGTGCCCCAGCGCGTCTCCGTCTTGCTCAGGCCGCAGGTGTAACGCAGCACGGCCATGCTGTGCTCGTCCACTTCGATGCCCTGCGGCACATTCCAGGTGCAGGTCACTTCCAGCGGCGCTTTGCCGCCCAGATGCCAGGTGCCGAGCGTGGCACCGTAGCCCATGTAGTCGAGCAGCGAGCCGCCGCCCTGGGCCGCGCTGTAAAACCAACTGGCAGCTTTTCCTTGGTGGAGCAGGTGGTGCTCAGCGAGGTGTTTGCGAGGCTTTAGCGGGGATGACGTCCGTCACTCCACCGTCACGCTCATGGCCAGGTTGCGCGGCTTGTCCACATCGCAGCCGCAGGCGACGGCGGTGCCGTTTTGTCCACAAAACTCGTCCTTTGCACACATGACGACCGAGGTAGAATTTCGATTTTCCCATGACTTCATCCAACAAGCCCAGCATTGAAATCCCCGGCCATCTCCTCGCTTCCTCCAGGCCTGGTTATGACTCTGGGCGAAACCATCCCGTTTCCCGTGATGCCGTCGAGTCATGGATCAACGTCGCACGCGAGGCAGGTGCGGCTTCGATCTTGTGCCTGCTGGATGAACGCCACCTTGTGCTCTATGAAGAGGCGCTTCCTGGAGGTCTGTTGGCGCATTATGAGCAGTCGGGTTTTGATGTCGGGCACCTGCCCATCCGCGACCATGAATGGCCGCCGGTCACCGAGGATGAGCTCCGGCAGGCCCAGGCATGGTTTGAGAAGCTCCCCAAGCCGGTGCTTGTGCATTGCAGCGCAGGCCAGGATCGGACTGGAGCCGTGGTGGAGCACCTTTGCGCTCTTCATGAAAATCAAGCCAAGCCATCCACTGACACCCTGGCCTCCCCATGAAAAACAACTTCTTCCGTGAGCGCTGGCTCAAGCGCCTCGGTTTGCCGGACGCTGATTGGCAGGAGCCTATGCAAAGGCATTTGGAAAGTTTGCCCTTCCTGGATGCTTCCGAAAAAAAAGCCGCCCGTGCGATGATCCTGTGGCTGCTGGAAAAATTGCCTGCCCGGCTGCTTCGCGATCCAACGGAGAGCACACAGCGCCTCGCGGAAGCCTTTGGGTGCGCCTGCCTGGCCTTTTGACAGTGTGGCTCCGCCTTTCCGGCCTTTCCGCAAAACTATGCCGTGCACCTTCAGGCTCAACTCAAGTTGCCTGCGGCCAAAAGGCAGCCTGGAACCCAGCTCTTGGTCAGCCTGCTGCTTGATGCCTCGACTGATGGAGCCTGCGGCCTGAACCGCCTGGAACTGGCCGATGCCGAAGTGGTCCGCGCTTCCGAGCGGCTCATCGGCGAGGGGCGTTTTGAGGATTACATCAAGCTGCCTGAAAAGTTCGCCGAGTATGACACACGCCTGCGCGAGCACAGAGGTTTCAAACATGACTGGGAATGTCTTTGCCAGCAATATCCCGCTCAAGCAGCTGCCACCGGCATCCTACACCGGAGACTGATCCCGGAACGGAACTGGGAACGCGGCCCAGGCGCTGAATTCACCAACGAAGACCAGTGTTTTCAGGCCGCCTTCGATCTCTTCTGCTGGAAGTACTACCTCTGGGGCGTGAAAGACGGTGCTCCGCTGCTGTTGAAGCCTTCGGTGGTCTTCACTCCTTTTGGCACACAGATTTTCATCCCTGGCTACATGAGCTTTGATGCCCGGCGCGACCTTGATTTTCGCCGCATCAATGCGCTGCACAAGGCGCGTGGTGTCACACGTCAGGGGCCAGCTTTTTCGGCTGGGCGCATCGAAACAGTGGAGAAGAAAAAGCGCGTCAAAGCCGCCAAGAAGCAGGCCATTCAAAAGGGGCTGAAAGGCGAGGCACGCTACGACTACATCAGCCAGAAGAGCGGCATACGCACTCAGGGGGACCACCGCAGCCTGCGTCGGCTGGCTGAGTGACTTGGTGCCAGGTTTGTCCACAAACTTTGCCCATGATGCGTCAGGCTTCACCAGTGAGGTTTGAGCCTTCAACTCAACCTCCCATTCCTATGAGCCAGCGCCTCTTCGAAATCAGCTACATCCTCCGCAACTCCAGCAACTCCGCCACCCAGCGCGCCTACGTCAACGCCAGCGACACCGTCATGGCCCGCCGCATCTTCGAACAGCAAAACCCAGCTTGTAAAATCGTCTCCAGTCCCAAGGATGTGACGGACCAGCGGTGAAGACCGTCACAGTCGGATCGTTTTACATGACTGCCAGACCATGACTCCCTTTGAATCACTCCTGCATAAACTTCAGCCACGACATCGTCTCATCGGAGCGGTTGGCTTGCTCCTGCTTCTGTTCTTGGCCTGGTCGGATCAGGCACCGGCTCAGCAGGGCAAATGGCTCGACTACGGCAGCGGCATGCTGAACCTGGCGGTCGTCAAATCCATCGGCCCCTCTTCCCGAAACCACCTCACCTTTGGGTCCCCTCCAGGCTATCTGGAGTTTGACGGCATGCGGCTGGTTTTCCAATCCCCAGCCGAGCAGGACTCAGCGCTTCGAGAAATTCGAAGCTTCCTCGTCTGCGGGGATTCCTACCACAGGCTGCAGGCTGAACTGAAAGGTGACACGGCACCATGAGTTGATTCCATTCTCTTCACGCACCCCATGAAATATCCCGACCTCGTCAGATCTGTCCAAAAGCACAACCGAAACTGGGTCTGTGAAAGCTTTCCTGAAGACAAAGGTGTTTGGAGTGAGGATGAAAGCTCCATCAAAATTCACGGTGCTGTCCATATTGCTGACTGTAGCAATAGCCTGTGTGGTTTCACCAAGACCGCCGATGATGTGACACAACTGGTGGAGAAATGGCTCACCTTGACGGATCGGAACAAGCAAGAGTGCCGAGTGGCAGTCGCCAGTGTCGTGGACAAGGGAACCCGTGATTCAATGGATGATCTTCCCGCAGTGCTTGCTGTAGGCATCAACTATGGCCAGGGAGACTGGTATGCAGATCATGCAGTGCCGTTGGAGGATAATACGCAGTTGAGAAGCCAAGCCTCAAAAGTACTTCAAGAACTGAAACAAAGGAGCTGCTGCCTGGATGAAATGGCCAGCTTCCACCTTGTGGCGGCCAATTTTTTTCCATGGATTACTCAGTGGACCTGGGGTGATCTGAACTCCATCGAGGAATCCATTTTGCTACGTGGTTCCGGACACCCCGACTCTGTGGGCCATGTCGTCGGCCTGATTCAGAAGATCAGGCCTCAAGTCGTCATGTTTCATGGTGCCAACAACGCCGCTCCAGGTTTGGGCTGGCATGTGATGGATAGACTTTGCGGGCCGAGCTGGAATCGCGCTGACTGCAAATTTGTATTCTCAGACAACTTGGCACCTCCGAACCGCGCCATCTCAAATGCTGTGATGACCCCATGCCCCGTGGGACGCCACAATTTGCCTCCCGGCTTTGAAGCATGAAAAATCCTCCACTCTATCACGCTGTCTTTTCCTCATGCCGCCGCTACCGCTATGAGTGGCATTATCGCTGGGGTGAGGGGCCGGTGTGCATGTTCATTGGCCTGAATCCATCCACGGCGGACGACTTTCAGATGGACCCGACGGTGCGTCGTTGTGTAGACTATGTACAGCGCTGGGGCTTTGGCGCGCTCTGCATGACCAATCTCTTTGCCTGGCGTGACACGGACCCCGAGGCCATGAAGCAGCAGCCGCAACCGATTGGACCTAAGAATGATGCAACGCTGAAGCGCTTGGCTGCAAAAGCAGATCTGGTGATCGCTGCCTGGGGTTGCCATGGCAGTCATCTCCAGCGTGGCGATGCTGTGCGTCAGATGCTGCCCAACATTCATGCGTTGAAGGTCAACCAGGATTGCTCACCCGCGCACCCGCTTTACCTGAGCAAGAAGCTCCAGCCTATCTCCTTCTGATGGCATGATCGCAGGTCGCGATGCCTCGCCCCAAGCTTGAGTGCCAAGAACTGCCTTCATGAACGATCTCGATGCTCTGCTGGCCGCGCTCGCCGATATGCCGGAACCTCACTTCGCCAGTGCGCCCGAACGGCTTCGCAACCTCCGTGAATACCTCACGGCCTTGCAGCAGGGTTCGTTTTCAGGCGATTTTCTGGTGGGTGATGCCTGCCTGTCTCAAAGCGCCTCCCTAACCGGCATTCCATTCACCAGTGAGTTTCTACTGCGTGCCGATGCTCACCCCTTTCTTGACTCTTTGCGCCCTCGTCTGTGGGTTGAGGGCAGGCAGTTCGAGCAGGCATCCTATGAGTTGTGGATGGCGCTGGGGGACGGCCAAGCTGTTCCTGGTTTGTGGCAGCTTTTTCATTTGAAAGCGGGGGATGATGCCGAAGAGTGTGAGGCATCGCTTTTCCGCCATCTGCTGCGCGTGTTGAAGCCCAGGCGAATTTTTGCCTGGGGCAAAGATGTGGCGGATTTCCTGGGACGCCAGTTTCCAGAGCTGGAGGTTAGACCCCTGCTTGCTCGGAGGTCATCCTGGCATGAAGAGGCTTTGCGCTTGGAGTTGGAGTGGAACGGGGTCATCAAGGCAAGCCAGGAGGAGTCGCAGGTGTCTCGCGGCAGTGAGCTGGGACAGCTTTATCTCAAAGTGCTGCCGCGCCATGCTATTGCGGACACTGCAACTGCCAGCCGAGAAGAAAGACAAAACTGCGGTGTGGCCGCTGCCGGAGTGCTGGATGATCAATGCCGGTTCACTTTTTTCCGGCACGGCCAGACGGCGGCGCTGGCGCGGATGCTTCAGCAAGCTCGGCAGGTCGTGGGCTATGATTGCCTTATTTTCGACTTCGAACTGATCCGCAGTGAGACCAAGTTCAAACGCCCGCCTGCCCTAGACCTTCGCCAGGAGATCGAAGATGCGACAGGGAAGCGGCTTAGCTTCGAGAATGTGGCCCGCACTGTCCTTGGAATACTTCCAGGAAGTACTGATGAGTTGATGCGCGTGCTAGTGGCTCAGGCAGACTGGGAGAACGTGAGTCTCCATCTGGAAACCTATTTGACGCTGCTTACCAAGCTGCATCATCAGTTGTCGGAGTAGGGCACGGTTGCTCTTGTTCGGCAGAGTCGGTGATTCCTGCGTTGCGGTTTCACTCCACCGTCACGCTCTTGGCCAGATTCCTCGGCTTGTCCACATCGCAGCCGCGGGCGACGGCGGTGTAGTAGCTGAAGAGCTGGAGCGGGATGACGGTGAGCAGGGGGCTGAGGTAGCTGGGGCAGTCGGGGACGTAGATCACATCCTCCGTCAGGCGCTCCAGCTCGGTGCGGCCTTCGGTGGTGACGGCGATAACGGGGCCTTTGCGGGCCAGCACCTCCTCGATGTTGCTGACGTTCTTGTCGAAAACGGTGTCGTCAGGGGCGATGAATACGCTGGGCAATGGCGACGGCACGCCGGTCTACATTGAGTATCTCGCGGGCACCTTCGCGTTTTTGAGTTCGGAGACTTTGAGCCTCACGATCACCGGCTGGCACACGGATGGGTCGGCGGTGCTCAGCGCCTTCATCGTCGTGAACAAGACCTACCGTGTGGAGTTCTCCGAAAACATGAAGGACTGGACGCGCACCCCCGTGCGGGCGGACTCACCCACGGCGGAGGTGTTGACAACCTTCACCGCGACGGACACGCGGGAGATCAGCCTGTACTCCGCCGCCTCGATCGGAAAACCCCATCTTTTTTACCGTATGGTGCTGGTGCGCTGAACTCCCTTGGAAGACCTCACGAATCATCCTTCTCGCAGCGCTGCTGCCGCTGGCGCCCTGGCCGAGTGGCGCACGGAATCCTTCGCGCTCAAGGCGGGCTGGAACGCCATTTATCCGCATGTGGACTCCAGCCATGCCACGCTGGACACGCTGCTGGCGGCCTACCCGGATGTGCATGAAGTCTGGCGCTGGCAGCCGGAGCGGGTGGACCCGCGCGAACCCGGTGATGTGAATGCCCCGCCTGCGCGCTTTGGTGGAGCAGGTGGTGCTTAGCGAGGTGTTTGCGAGGTCGTGAGTATTGAAACGCATTTCGATGCCGCGCGTGTCAGCCCACCAGGGGCAAAGTGCGCTTTAGCTTCGCGCTTTGGAAGGCGGTGTCCACGATCTGCTGGCCGATGCGGCTGATCTCCAGGGTGAGCGGACCGATGAGCGGCGCGCCGGTCTCCAGGTGGTGAATGAGGTGCTCGATGGGGTTGCGGTTCGGGGACGGGATGACATCCACGGGCACTTCAAAACCCTCGGGCCGCGCGCGTGTCTGCACGCGGATGTGCCGGGCGTAGTCATAGCAGGAGATGGTGCCCTGCGTGCCGCGCAGGACGAAGCCGCACATGGGCTGCGGTTGATGCGTCCAGGGATCGGTGAAGGTGCCCCAGCGCGTCTCCGTCTTGCTCAGGCCGCAGGTGTAACGCAGCACGGCCATGCTGTGCTCGTCCACTTCGATGCCCTGCGGCACATTCCAGGTGCAGGTCACTTCCAGCGGCGCTTTGCCGCCCAGATGCCAGGTGCCGAGCGTGGCACCGTAGCCCATGTAGTCGAGCAGCGAGCCGCCGCCCTGGGCCGCGCTGTAAAACCAACTGGCGGCTTTTTCCTCCGCCGTGGGTTCCTTGTCCTGCTTGTCCGCGCCGTGGCAGAGGGGGCCACGATTGCCGCCATGATGATGAAATTCCACGACCTCGCCAATGACGCCCTCCTGGATGAGCCGGTGCGCGGTCTGCTGGCCGGCATCCCACACGAGAGGCCAGTTCACGGAGAGCACTTTCCCCGTCGGGGGCATGGCGGCCATCATGGCATCGGCCTCGGCCAGCGAGCCGGCGAAGGGCTTTTCCATGAGGATGTGCGCGCCGTAGGGAGCCACTTTTTCGACCCATTCGCCGTGTCGGGAAGCGGCGGGGCAAAGGATGACGATGTCCGGCTTCGTGGCCTCCAGGCAGGCGCTGTAGTCGGTGAAGACACGCTCCGCGCCGAGGCCGAACGTCCGCGCCGCGTTTTCCATGCGCTCGGGGAACTCATCCGAAATGCCCACGATCTCCGCCGCCGGATGCTCGTGCGTTTGGCGGAGGAGGTCGCCCATGTGGAAGTGATCGAAATTGATGCCTGCGATGCGCCAGCGTTTCATAGGTTAGGGGAGGGAGGAAATGCCCGGATCAGGAAAAAAAGGAATGCTCCTGCGGCAAGGCGAAAGGCGGGAATGATGGCCGGTTGGGAAGGTGTGCTATGCGAGGACTTTTCGACACTCATTCACAGGTTGTTCACATGGGGGCAACTGGCTGGCTGGCGTGCGGATTTGGATAACAATGAAGTGCCTGCCAAAGGCGGACCGGTTCGGGCCGATGCTGTGGAACGAGGCTTTTGGCAACGTGGAACAGGCGATGCCGTTGTCACACGCTCGAGGTCTCCGGCAGGCGGCTTGTGGAACGAAATTGTTTCCGTGCGGCAGGCGTCGCCCTATATTGATTCAATGCAAATGACTCAAAATGAATAAAATAAGATGGTAATGCCGGAGTTTGACGAGGGTTTTTGCAAGTCCCATGAAACGTGTTTCCCTGGCATGGACAGGCTGGCATGTGACAAATGGCTCGCCTGTCGGTCCTTTCGGAAGAAAAGTGGATTGTGAAAAAAGTCGGCGGGGTTTCGGAATGCTTGACGCCTTTGCAGTGTGTTGGATTTCAACCTCACAGCGCGCTGGATTCACGGAATGTCTTAAGCTTGGGCACATTCCGGCGGGGGTTCTTCACAAGCGCCCGTTTTGCGGCTGCCGGAAGGCCTGAAGGTGTTGATTTTGATCGTTCCGCTCAGATGCGCCTCGACAATGCGGCGGGGGCCGGGTTTGTTGAATTCATGGCTCTCACACTCGATGACATATTGCAGTCGGCGGACACTCACCAGGCCACGGACGTGTTTTTAATGGAGGGCGAGACGCCGCGCATGAAGATTCACGAGCAGCTCATGACCCTGGGGGAGTCGGTCATGCAGGGCGGGGACATGGCCGCCCTCTGGCGCGCCTGCGGCGGCGACCCTGAGAGCGACACCGACCGGGACTCCAGCCTCGTTTCGCCGAGCCGCACGCGCTACCGGGTGAACATGCACAAGGCGCTGGGCCGCCTGGGCGTGGTGATGCGCCGCATCAAGTCGGAGCTGCCCGTCCTGTCGGAGCTGGGCGTTCCTGACTGGCTGCTGACCCGCTGGGCGATGCGCGCGCGGGGGCTCATCCTCATCACCGGCCCCACCGGCATGGGCAAAAGCACGACAATGGCGGGGCTGCTGCAGTGGCTGAATGAAAACACGGCGCGGCACATCGTGACGATCGAGGATCCGGTGGAGTTCATCTATGGCAACCAGGGCTGCATGTTCACCCAGCGCGAGGTGGGGCGGGACACGGCAACCTACGCGCGGGGAGTGCGCGGGGCGATGCGACAGTCGCCGGATGTGATCATGGTGGGGGAAATCCGCGACCTGGAGACAGCCCTGGCCACGCTCCAGGCCAGTGAAACCGGCCACCTTGTGCTGGCCTCGATCCATAGCGACAGTGTGGTGGATGCCGTGGACCGCGTGGCGCACCTTTTCCCGCCGGAACAAGCCGGTTTGGGCCTCTACCTGCTCTCCCATCAACTCATCGGCGCGCTTTGTCAAAAGCTCATCCCGCGCGTGGATGGCGGGGTGCATCTCATCTGCGAGCACCTGGAGAACATGGGCGCGGTGAAGCCGTGGATCGCCGCGCAGGAGATGGGCAAGGTGCGCGAGTACATGCAGCGCGGCAACGACCCAAACTGCCGCACTTTCATGCACGATCTTGTCCAGGCTTATGAGGCGGGCGTCATCACCGAGGAGGAGGCGGTCATCACCTCCGGCAACGAGGCGGAATTCCGCCGCGCGGCGCGGGGCATCAGTTGAGAAGATTGACATGAAAGCCCCGCCGCCCGTCCTCACCATCGCCGGCTCCGACTCATCCTGCGGAGCTGGAGCGCAGGCGGACCTGAAGGCCATCACCGCTCTCGGCGGCTACGCCCTCAACGCGCTGACCAGCGTGGTTTCCGAGACGCCCGGACGAGTCTCGAAGGTGTGCCTGCTCGAACCGGGCATCATTGCCGACCAGATGCGCGTGCTTTTTGAGGGTTTCCCGATTGCGGCGGCCAAAACGGGCATGCTCGGCGGCAAGGCGCAGGTGGAGGCGGTGGTGGAAAACTGGCGCGCGCTTGCGCCACCGGGACTGCCTCTGGTAGCGGACCCCGTCATGGTCGCCACAGGCGGGGGCAAACTGCTGGAGGATGATGCCATCCAGGCTGTGCGGGAACTGCTGCTGCCGCTGGCAGCGCTGGTGACGCCGAACATGGACGAGGCGCGCGTGCTCTGGGGGCGCGATGTGCGAACGCGCGCGGACATGGAGCGCTGCGCCCGGGAGCTCGCGGATGTGTTACAAACCAGCGTGCTCGTTAAAGGCGGGCACCTGGAGGGCGGCGCGGCGGCTGATGTGCTGTGCGCGGATGGAACGATCACCTGGCATGAGACGGAACGCGTCCCTGGAGTGCGGACGCATGGCACAGGCTGCACCTACTCCGCCAGCATCGCCGCGTGTCTCGCCCTGGGGCTGCCCTTGGCGGATGCCGTTGCGCGCGCGAAGGCGTATGTGGCCGGCGCGATCGGCGGCTTTTTGTCATGGCAGGGAGCGCGGGGGGAGGTTCACGCGCTGCACCACTTCGCGGGGAGACTTCAGGATGCCAGTTGATGCGGTTTTTCCAGCAGTAGCACGCGAAAAGTACGGCCTAGAAAGGCCGGATGCGTGAGCGTGTGGTACTGGCGCAGCAGTGCCCGTGTGGCCGCGTCCGGCGGCGCGCCGTCGAGCGAGCGCAGCCAGTCCATTCCGAGCCTGCCAAGGAATCGCCCCTGATGCTCGTAAGCGAGTGTTGACAGTCCGCGACTAGCGGCTGTCTCCGCGAGGCGGGTGAAGTTCACATGCGCCGTCAGATCGCAGCGGCCCAAATCCTCCAGCACGCGGTCATCACTCTGATGGGAATGGTAGCGGCGCAGCGTGCCGCCTGCGCGTTCGGGAGAAAAAAATTCCTCCTCGTCCAGCCCATAGTCCGCGATGAAAATTCGACCGTGAATCGCCGAACGCGCCAACGCCTCCATCCAGTCGAGCGCGGCGAGGCCGATCTCCATCATGTGCCCCTCCGGCAGGTTCACAGGCAGGCGGGCTGCCTCTCCGCGCAGACGCCCGGAGGAAAGCGGACCGCTCTTGAAAATCGCGCGCCCGCCCTCCCATGCCACATGGAGCTCGCGCCATTCCCCGGATTCAAAACGCAGCAGATGCTCGGGCATGGCGTCCGGCAGCTCATTGCAGACAAAAAGGGCGGGGCAGGGGGGCAGTTCATCCAGGCTGTCCGTCCATGAAACACGATCCTGGAAATCCGCCAGACGCGCGTGTTGCGCTGCCTGGTAGCGCGGATTCGGTTCCACAATCCGCAGGGGCAGCCCGCACGCGGAGAGCATGTCATGGGCGAGTTGGCCGTCGTGCGCGCCCTGCTCGATGATGCAAAATTCCCCCGGCTTTCCCATTTCATTCCATGTTCTTTCCGCCAGCCCGGCCAGCAGCCTGCCATAGAGCTGTCCCGCGCTCACGGCAGTGAAAAAATCCCCCGCCCGTCCGATGCGGCGGGGAGCGGGTCCGTAGTAGCCGTGCTCCGGGTGGTAAAGCGCCAGCTCCATGACGCGCGCGAAGGTCAGGCGCCCGTCGGGGGCTGCGGAGGCTTCGGCGATGAGAATGTCATCCAGTATGGTCATGGGAAAGCGCTGGCGGCAGGCGCGTGAGGCATTAAACTGGCCCGGCTCTGACGCAAGAGCGACTGATCATGTTTGGAGACGACGACCTGCAAGACCCCTCGAAGAAAAACTGGCGCGGCGAGCCCGCCCTCAAGCCGCGCTTTTACCGCCGCGCCTGGTTCAGCGCGCTCATGGCGCTGATCCTGCTCGGCGGCGTCTCCCTGCTCGGCGTCTGGGCCATCGTGGTCGCGCCCTTGAAGGAAAAGGCCGAGGAATACGACCTGGACGAGGTGCGCAAGCTGGAGTCGGCCAGCATCATTTATGACCGCAACGGCGAGGAGCTCTCCCGCATTTTCGTGCTCAACCGCACGCCGGTGTCCATCCAGGAGGTGCCCAAGCACCTCATCAACGCCCTCATCGCGCAGGAGGACAGCCGCTTTTTCCGCCACAACGGCGTGGACTACATCGGCCTTGGGCGCGCGGTGATCGAGAACTTGAAGGCCGGACGCACCACCCAGGGTGCCAGCACCATCACTCAGCAGCTCGCGCGGCAGACCTTCGGGTTGATGGAAAAAAGCTACAAGCGCAAGCTCATGGAGGCCTTCGTGGCGCAGCGCATTGAGAAAAAGTATTCGAAGACCGAAATCCTGGAGCTTTATCTGAACCGCATCTTTTTCGGCAAAAACTTTTACGGCATCCAGGCCGGCGCGCGCGGCTACTTCGGCAAGGACACCAAGGACCTGACTATCGAGGAAGCGGCCACCCTGGCGGCGCTCATCAAAAGCCCGAACAACATCCAGCCGCTAGATCATCCAGCGCGGGCGGTGAAGGAGCGCAACTATGTCTTCGACCGCATGGTGGCCGAGGGCTTGCTCGACCGCGTCGAGGCCGAGAAGGCGAAGATCAAACCCATGGTCACCGCGCCCCAGGGCAATGATCCGCGCCTTAGCTACGCCTTCGATGAAATCCGCGCCCAGGTCATGTCAATCGTCGGCGAGGAGCGTGCCGCCGTTGGCGGGTTCCTCATCTACACCAGCATTGACAAGGATCTCCAAAACGCCGCCGAAGCGGCCCTGAAAAAGCGGCTGGCCGAAGTCGAGGCCCGCCCAGGCTACGCCCACCAGACCTATGACCAGTTCAAATCCATCCTGCGCGACTGGAGAGCCGGTTTGTCCAAGCTTGCGGCGGACGCGGAGGCGCCTCCGCGCCCCATTCCCGAGTACCTTCAGGGTGCGGCCCTGGTCATTGACAACCGCGACGGCGCCGTGCTTGCCCTTGTCGGCGGGCGCGACTTTGTGGACAGCCAGTTCAACCGCGTCAGCCAGGGATCGGGACGTCCCACAGGCACCTCGTTCATTCCCTTTGTGTATGCGGCGGGTTTTTCCAAGCCCGACTTCTTCCCCATGTCCCAGCTCGCCGACGAGCCTCTCGGCAATGACCGCGTCATGATCGGCGGCTTCACCGGCATCCTCGGCGAATACGGAATGGAAGTGGCCGATCCCAAATGGTCGCGCAAACCCATCAGCGCGCGCGAGGCGCTGGTGGCCTCGCACAATTCCGCCACCGTTCGCCTGGGCGAGCGCGTCGGTTTGGAGCGCGGTCTCGTCACGCCGCAGTTCAGGGATTTTGTCAAAAAGACCGGCATCAACGCGCCCTTGCGCGACGGTCCTGCCACCTTCCTCGGCGCCAGCGAGGCCCGCCTGGACGAAATGGTGCTCGCCTACTCCAGCTTCCCCACGCTCGGCCGCCGCCCCGCCAAGCTGCACATCATCCAGCGCGTCACCGACGCGGAGGAAAAGACCGTCTATCAGGTGCCGGAGGAGTCTCTGCAGACCGTGCGCGCCATGGATGAGATCGCCGCCTGGCAGACCCACACCTGCCTCGATGAGGCGCTGCACCGCGGCACAGGCTCCCCCGCCGTCAGCGAGTATGGCCTTGGCGACTTCCCCGCCGCCGGCAAAACCGGCACCCACCACGAATACAAGGACCTCTGGTTCCTCGGCTACACCTCCGCTGTCACCTGCGGCGTCTGGACCGGCTTTGACCGCCAGCGGACCATCCACGACATGGCCTTTTCCAATCGCATCACCCTGCCCATCTGGACGGACATCATCAACGCCTCCATTAAAACTCACGCACCGCAGGACTTTTCACCGCCCGAGTCCGCCGAGCGCATTGAGATATGCCGTGCAAGCGGATTGCGCGCCACCGACTTTTGCTATGAAAAAGTTCGCGGTTCCGACGGCGTCGAGCGCTCCGTGCGCAACACCTACATCGAGTTCGTCCGCCCCGGCACCACCTACAACGCCACATGCGCCGTCCACACCGGCGAAGGGCTGCCCGCCGATCTCGCCGCCTTTCACCAGACGCTAACCCAATCCTCCGAGTCGCCGCTGCTCGCCGATGCGGGCAGGTTTGTGAATGTAGAACCCGTCCACATGCGAGATCCTCTCATCATCGGCGCTGATCCCTACAATTCCATCATGCCCGTTTTGCGCGCCCGCCCGGTCAATGACGACGGGAGCCCGATTCTGCGCGCCCTGCCAGTAGGCCCCGATGAAGGCGGCGCTCCTGAGGAAGCCCCTGTGATCCGCCTGAAACCGCCGCCGCCGATGAAGATCGAGCTTTGACGCGCTCAGAGTGAATGGAGCGTGGACGCTGCCCGACGATTCTAAAAGGCAGGTCGGACATTTTTTGTCCACGGCATTCATTATCCCATGCACGCGCCAGCAGCGGCAGGCAGGATGCTTGTCGGAGTGGCAAATTGGCTCCAGAAGGTGAGGCCAGGCTTGGCGGGCGCGTCGCCAGAGTGCCCGGCGACGAACTCGGACGCGGCGACTGCATCGGTGCTGGAAAGTTGAGTGCGGGAGCCAAAAGCAGGCATGGAATTCCAGCCAAGGTCCATTTCAATAGCGGGTGTGTTGAGCGCGTTCATTTTGAGAATCGAAGGTGAGTTTGTGAGATGACGGTTTTGAGAATTATCGGAATTAAAAGGTCTTGTTTGCGACTTTGAATGGCTGCGGTGAGATGAGACGGGTTGTTGAGTCGCGAAAATGAGAATCACAGGCCAGCAGGATGCCTGGGTGTAAAGCCTGCATAGCTGCGGCCCTTGGTGCGCCAGCGTGGACCTTCTCCCACTTGGCCACCGGATGTGTCCAGACGAAGACCGCAGATGGTCATGAAAACATGCTCACCGGGCTTCACCCAGATTGTGATGAAGCGGCCCTCACCCGGATGTCCATAGTTGGCAAAGCCAGCAGAAGTCAGGGGAGTCTTCAGCAGACCCGCCTTGATCAGCGCATACGAAGTCGAACTGGAACAGTCATAAGCGCGGTCTTCGACCCGTCCATGACCGGCGCCGCGCACATAGGGGCTGCTTTGCAGGTGGTTGGCGGCATTGATCAAGTATTGGACCTGGGTGGGCAGGCTTGCGGAGCAGGACGCATACTGACCGTCGAAACGAATCAAGGATCCGGTCGCGCGGGGGGCCGCCACCGGGGTTGCACGCGGAGCGGGGGCGCGTTGTGCGGCCATTGCCTGCTGCTGGGCGTAGTAGGCGGCCCAAGCTTGCTGATTCTGCACATACGCTTGATATGCGGCCTGCTGCTGGGCGTAAGCCGCCTGCTGGGCAGCGTAGTGGGCGGCTGCATAATAACCGTTCTGCGCGGCGGCTTCTTTGGAAGCGGCGGCAAACACCAGAGTGGCAAGAGCGATGAGGATTTTTGAATTTGTTTTCATAGCAGCAGTTTCGGTTGCTATGGAAATTATATTCAAATTCTAGAATCATCGCAATTGAAATTTCATAATTGATTCAATTTTTTGTAACAAGTTTCGAAAAATGCGTGATTTGAGACCAAAGTCACAACAAAGACCAATCAAAAGAACAGTTTTTATGTTATCACATTCGAGTTTGATGGTTTTTGAATGTCTCAAAATTCTCAAATTGGCGGCGATTGTTCTAAAATTTCTCAATTCTGGCATCCTGATGGGCCAGATTTAAATCAGGCCACCTCTGTGATGTGCGAGGTTGCCGGGCTTGAGGGGGGGGCAGTTGAAAAGTGACGAGTACCGAAGGCTGCGGCAAAACCGGGCCGCATCTTGACCGTATGCCCCTGGAACATTCGGCGGTAAGGCGGCGCTGTTTTTTGAAAGCGGCAAACTGGCGGATGAGGTTGGCGCGCCGCAGTCGCGCTTGAAATGGCAGGTGCGGCGGGCGCTTGGAAGGAGCGTCAGAGCGATGGCAGTGTGATTTTTCTGCAAGTCTCCGCGAGAGGGCGCGTTTTTGCGCGGCTGAAACCCCATTCCCATCGTCATGAACCCCACTTCCACTCCCTTTGGCCGCCGTCAGTTTATCACGGGCGCCGCGCAGACTTTTCTCGGTGTCACCGCCATGAGCACGCTCGCAGGCAAGGCGCTGGCCGCCGGCAAGGATGCCAGCACCGCGCGCCAGGCGGCCACGGCGCGCAATGTGATCTACCTCTACATGAACGGCGGCATGAGCCATCTGGACACCTGGGATCCGAAGCCCGCGAGTTCCGGCGTCATGGGCCTGACCAAGACGATCAAGACGCGCGCGGATGGCATTCAGATCAGTGAGAACCTGCCTTTGCTGGCCCGGCAGACGGACAAGCTGGCCATCATCCGCTCCATGTCCTCCACCCAGGGCGCTCACGAGCAGGGGAACTACTTCATGCACACCAGCTACACGCTGCGCAGCTCCATCCGCCACCCCTCGATGGGCGCGTGGCTGCAAAAGTTCCAGGATCGAGGCAACCCCACGCTGCCCGGCAGTGTGATGATCGGCAACGACAGCCGCCACCCCGGCGCGGGATTCTTTGAGTCCCGCTTCTCGCCGCTGATGATCAACAACCCGGAAAGCGGCCTGGCCAACGTGCGCGTCAACGACTGGTTCACCGAGGAGCGCTTCAGCAGCCGCCTGGAGGTGGCCAAAAAGCTGGACCGCAAATTCGCCGAAACCTACGACGTGAAAAACGTCCGCGCCTACAGCGACATGTATGACGACGCGGTGAAGATGATGAAGAGCGAGGAGCTGAAGGCCTTCAATCTCGCGGACGAGTCCGACGCGCTGCGCGAGAAATACGGGCGCGACCGCTTCGGCCAGGGCTGCCTGCTGGCGCGCCGCCTGGTGGAGCACGGGGTGCGCTTTGTCGAGGTCAGCTTTGGAAGCTGGGACACGCACAATGCCAACTTCACCCGCGTGCCCGAACTCTGCGAGGAGCTGGACAACGCCATGAGCGCCCTGCTGGCCGATCTGGAAAGCCGCGGCCTGCTGGAGGAGACCCTCATCGTGCTGGCCACCGAGTTTGGCCGCACGCCCGAGATCAATGCCAACGACGGCCGCGACCATCATCCGGCGGCCTTCAGTTGCGTGCTTGCCGGCGGCGGAGTGCGCGGCGGCCAGGTTTACGGATCCACGGACGAGAAAGGCGCCAGGATCACCGGGAATCCCGTCAACGTGCCCGACATCAACGCCACCATCGGCTACGCGCTCGGCCTGCCGCTCGACCAGGTGCTCTACTCGCCCTCGAAGCGCCCCTTCACCGTCGCAGACAAAGGCAAGCCGCTGACCACCCTCTTCGGTTGAGGCTTCGGACGCGCTCAGCGACGGGCCGTTTGCAGCCGCCCCTGGCGCATGGCACGGGCATGCCCGGCGCCCAAGCGCGGGGTTTGACGCCGGTGGCATCCCCGGCTTTCAATGGCGGCATGGCGCAGGACCTCATCCGGGTGCGCGGAGCCCGGCAGCACAACCTCAAGAACATTGACGTGGACATCCCGCGCCACCGGCTGGTGGTGCTCACCGGTGTCAGCGGCAGCGGCAAGTCCTCCCTGGCCTTCGACACTCTCTACGCCGAGGGCCAGCGGCGTTATGTGCAGAGCCTCTCCGCCTACGCGCGGCAGTTCCTCGACCAGCTCGAAAAGCCCGACGTGGACTTCATCGAGGGGCTCTCCCCCGCCGTCGCCATCGAGCAGGCCCGCGGCGCGCCGAACCCGCGCAGCACCATCGCCACCGTCACCGAGATCTACGACTACCTGCGCGTGCTCTACGCGGTGGCCGGGCTGCCGTATGATCCGCAAACCGGCGCGCCCTTGAGCAGGACCACGCCAGCGGAGATGGGCGCGCGCATCCTGGAGCTGGGGGAGGGCGCGCGCGTGGTCGTGCTGGCGCCGCAGCCGCCGGCGGACGCGGACGGGTTGAGGGCGCTTTTTGAAAAGCTGCGCCGCCAGGGATTCGTGCGCGTGCGGCTGGACGGCGTCATCCATGAGCTGGACGAGCCGCCGGAGTTGGAGCAGGGGCGGACCTGCGCCGTCGAGATCGTCGTGGACCGGCTGGTCATCCGCGAGGGCGCGCAGGCGCGGCTCATGGAGTCCATCGAGGCCGCCCTGCGCTGGAATGAGAACGAGGCGCGCTTCCTGGTCCAGGCCCGCGGGGGAGGGGAGGAGACACTCTCATTCACCACCGCCTATGTGAACCCGGAGACGGGCTACACGCTTGGCAGGCTGACACCGCAGCACTTCTCCTTCAACACCCACCTGGGCGCCTGCCCGCGCTGCGAGGGCGTGGGCGCGGTCATGGCGCCCGACCCCGGCCTCATCGTGCCGGACGCGCGGCTCAGCCTCAAAGACGGCGCCGTCAGGAGCTGGTGGGCGCGCAATCCCAAGCTCAAGCACATCCACCAGCGCGGCATCGAGGCCCTGGCGCGGCACTTCGGCGCGGGCATGGAGACACCCTTCCAAGAGCTACCGCAGGCCTTCAAGGACGCGCTCCTACACGGCACGGGCCGGGAGGCAATCCCCACCGGCTGGGCCGTCGGCGGCGGCAAGCGCAGCCTGGCCAGGCCCTATGAGGGCCTGGTCAGCGAGGCGCTGCGCCTTTATCAGAATGCGGAGAGCGACGCCCTGCGCGCCCAGGTGGCCCGCTTCATGAATCCGCTGCCATGCCCGGAATGCGGCGGCAGGCGCCTGCGCCCCGGGATGCTGGCCGTGCGCCTGCGCGCGCGGACGGAGGCCGGGGGCCTGGACTCCAAAGACACGCCCGGCAGCCTCTCCATCCACGACTTCTGCTCCCTGCCCATCCGCGCCGCCGCGGCGTGGATGCGGGGGCTGGAGAGCACCGGGCACCAGGCCGGGCCGGTGGCCGAACTGCGCGCCGAGGTGCTCAAGCGGCTGGAATTCCTCGAACAGGTCGGCCTCGGCTACCTGGCGCTCAACCGCGAGAGCGGCACCCTCTCCGGCGGCGAGATGCAGCGCATCCGCCTGGCCGCGCAGATCGGCGCCGGCCTCTCCGGCGTGCTCTATGTGCTCGACGAGCCGAGCATCGGCCTGCACCCCGCCGACACCGCCCGGCTCATCCGCACCCTGCTGCACCTGCGCGACCTGGGCAACACCGTCCTCGTCGTCGAGCATGACGAGGCCGTCATGCGCGCCGCCGACCACATCATCGAGCTCGGGCCCGCCGCCGGGGAGCATGGCGGCAGGCTCATCGCCCAGGGCGGCGTGGGGGAAGTCATGGCCGTCACAGAAAGCCTCACCGGCGCGTATCTCGGCGGCCGTCTGCGCATCACCCCGCCCGCGCCGCCCCTGGCGCCGGAGACCGGCGGGCAGTTGCCACTGCCCGCAGGGGCTGGAGACCACGGAGCCGGCTTCCTCACCGTCCACGGAGCCTCCGAGCACAACCTGCAAAACATCACCGCCGCCTTCCCCGCCGGCCGGCTCACCGTCGTCAGCGGCCCCTCCGGCAGCGGCAAGTCCACCCTCGTCAACCGCGTGCTCACCCGCGCCTTGATGCGGCATTTCCACCGCGCCAAGGACGAGCCGGGCCGGCACCAGGCCATCACCGGCATCGAGCACTTCGACAAAGTCGTCCTCGTGGACCAGGCCCCCATCGGGCGCAGCCCGCGCAGCAACCCCGCCACCTACGCCGGCGCCTTCACCCCCATCCGCGAACTCTTCGCGCAACTGCCCCTGGCGCGCGTGCGCGGCTACGACGCGGGCCGTTTCAGCTTCAACACCCCCGGCGGCCGCTGTGAGAAGTGCCAGGGTGACGGCCAGGTCAAAATAGACATGCACTTCCTGCCCGACGCCCATGTCACCTGCGACCAGTGCCAGGGCCGCCGCTACAACGCCGCCACCCTCGAAGTCACCTTCAAAGGCCGCAGCATCGCCGACGTGCTGGACATGACGCTCAGCGAGGCCGCCCGCTTCTTCGGCAAAGCCGGCGCCATCGCCGGAAAGCTCCGCACCCTTGAGGACTGCGGCCTGGGCTACCTGCGCCTCGGCCAGTCCGGCGCCACCCTCTCCGGCGGCGAGGCCCAGCGCGTCAAGCTCGCCGCCGAGCTCGCCCGCCGCCCCACCGGGCGCGCCCTCTACATCCTCGACGAGCCGACCACCGGCCTGCACTTCGCCGACATCCAGACACTCCTGCGCGTCCTCTTCCGCCTGCGCGACGCCGGCAACACCCTCATCGTCATCGAGCACCACCCCGACGTCATCCGCTGCGCCGACTGGGTCATCGACCTCGGCCCCGGCGGCGGTAGCGAGGGCGGGCGCGTCACCGCCGCCGGCACCCCCGCCCAGATCCTGCGCGACCCCGCCAGCGTCACCGGCAGGTGCCTGCGCTGAGACAGGGCCAAAGCCCCCCTCAAAGCCCCCTGCCGGCCTCACCCGCACCGTCCATCTGGAAGCCACCGCCCTTATCAACCAAGCCC
>ERZ761609.603-NODE-603-length-39866-cov-17.648615_pt1 | contig 39866 bp, 36 predicted proteins | sample MGYA00511163_ERZ761609 | MGnify/ENA primary metagenome ERZ761609 (study PRJEB28899, sample SAMN02445070) | bioreactor sludge metagenome | biome: EBPR sludge | place: Australia: Brisbane, Thorneside Wastewater Treatment Plant | collected 2011-12-16 ...
GGGTACGCCTCGGCGACCGCCAGCAGGCGGCCAAGCGCCGAGGTCAACTCTCCCTCCGCCCGCCCCTTCTCCGCGGCATGGGCCGCGTCGCTCGAGACCGACACCGCCTTGGCCCTCGCCGAGATCACGGCGTCCAGCGTCTCCCGCTCGTGGGACGCGTAGCCCTTGACGGTCTCCACCAGATTGGGGATCAGGTCGTAGCGACGCTTGAGCTGCACGTCGATCTGCGACCAGCCGTTGTCGCAGTCGATCCGCTTCCGGACCAGCAGGTTGTACATGCCGATGAACCACAGCAGGACCACGACGAACAGGGCGCCAAGCACCAACGCGAGCACCATCCCATTCATGTCAACCTCCAGTCAGCGGTGGAACCACGTCGCTCTTCTCCGGGCCGCTTCCGGGCAAGAGATGACGCCCGATGATACCTTGATCCGGGCCCGGGAGATCTCATTCGGCGGGCGCACGGTAGACTTTCACCTCGACCCCGCCCGCACTCCAGCACGGACCCCCCTATGAGCGATCCTTCTCCGGCCAACCCCAGCGACCAGGGCAAGAGCACGCGCATCATCACGGTCAAGGAATCGCGTCTGACCCTCGCCGACCTGCTGGACGACCTCTTGTGGCCGAAGCTCCTCCGCGCGCCCGCCCTTGGCATCCAGCCGGCACGCATGGGAATCGCACTTTTCACGCTGGTGCTCATCGGCCTGATCGGCAGCGCCAACGCATGGATCAGCGACGCCCCGCCCTTCCTCGCCACGCTCGCTTCGCTCCCGCTTCCACCGACGGAGGTCGCCGAGTACTCAGAGTCAACACTCGCACGGACGCTCTCCCGATTCCGAGCGGTCGTCGCGAGCCACCCCGTCGAGCTCATCCTCCAGGGCGTGCCCATGATCGCGGTTCTCGCCGTCGGGTGGGGCGCGATCTCACGCATGTCCGCCGCCGAGTTCGCCGGGGGAGTCCGCATGTCCTGGCCGGAGGGACTTGGCTTCGTGACGAGCCGGCTGCTCTCTTTCATCGGCACCGCGATCGGCGCTCCCGCGCTGATCGGCATGTGCTGTCTCCTGCTCGCTCTGGCGGGCTTTCTGTTCCTTCAGGTGCCGGTGCTGAACATCGTGGGGGCCGTCCTCTTCCCGATCGGCCTGCTGCTCGCGCTCCTCGCGACGCTCCTGACGCTCGGCCTGGTCATCGGTGGTCACCTGCTTGTGCCTGCCATGGCGTGCGAGGGAACCGACGCGATCGACGCCACATGATCGTTATCCTGACTGGCCGCAAGTACAGCCTCGCACTTTCTTCCAGTCAAACGATGATGATTTCTCGAAGGCGCGGCTTTCTCTGATTCCTTGGGATTTAGAAAATATCCGGCGTTCTAAAAAAGCCGCCGTTACCAACTAAAAACATGATGAACCTCCATCTGTCTGTATTTGAGGATTTCTTCAGGGACCTAGGTTAAAACTGATGAAGTGGCAATTTTGGATTTTTGGCGACTGTGATTATGATGATGGCGGGGCAAATGCTAGGCCCCTGGTGGGTTCGAGAATATTGGGTCCGAACTATTGGTAATTACAGCTATTGCAACAAAAACAGCTGGCGACTTTTTCGCGTTATTACAAGCCAGGCTCAGATGCAAAACCAAAAAATAGTCTGCCGGGCGGATAGCGGCAATTTATAGTCACAATAAAACATCATAATAACATATACCTACACTAATACAAAATATAGTTGTAATAACCCCTTGACGCAATCCGAAAAAACACTTATAATTACAACATGGACAAAAGTTCTAAAGATAAAACAAATGATCTGTTCTCTGAAATCAAGCTGCGCAAAGCCTTAAAAACCATTGAATCTCAGATTAGCGATGCAAAAGCTGAACTTTCGTCTTTAGAAGAAAAGAGAAAGGCTGTTTTGACCTTGCTGGGAGAGAGTGCTGAGAATCCCCAAGAGTTAGAGGCGTCGGAGACCGAAACCGCATCTCGGCCTAAGAGACGAACGGACCTAACACCATTGGCAACGATCGCCGAGAAAATTCGTTCTCTTCTTGAGTCTGCAAATGAACCCATGACAACGAGGGAAATCCTTGAGGCTCTTCAAAAGGATTCAACCATTAAATTGGGAGATATTCGACCTGACATTAGAGTGTGGACTGCTTTGAAAAATAATAAAACTGACTTCGAGAAAAAAGATGAAGGTAAGTGGGGTATAATTAACAAGTGAGAAAAATTCGGGCTGTTCAGCCCCTCAGACCTGATGCTCTGAGAAGCCGCAGCCCCCTAAACCACTGGAATAGGGCCTTAACCCTTCGTAGACACAATGGCTTGCTCGATACTTGCCAGTCTACGGGGATTATCGTGGTTTGTCAATTCCAGTAGAAAGGCAAGGTAACTATGGTTGAAGAAACCTAAGTTCAGAACGTGGTATCGCCATTACCTCACGGGTAAGATTATGCGTGCCAAAGACTATGGCTACAAAGCCTGGCCCTTTTAAGGGTTAGGTAATGCCACTCCGTTGAGAACGGCCAGGCGTTCTCATTCGGTTTAGGTTCTCGACAATTTACTCATAACTTTTAGAGGAAAATAAAAAAATGACTGCTGAAAGAAATCTCACCCTGAGCCAAGCCTCAGTTGGTTTAGAAAAGCACTTAAAGAAAGCTAAGCTGGGAAACATACATCGTTCTGATCGCTACAAGACGGCTGTGAACTTTTACAGTATTTTGGGTTTGATCAAAACCGATGAAGGCGGCTCATCAGAGTATTTGGGTCACGTTTGCGGTCCAAAAGTGATGGAAGTGAAATACTCCGTCATCTTTGCCCAAGGCCAACGTCCCCAAATTACCATCTTAAATAAGGTAGAAAATTTGGCGACAGCAATTCAGATGGCGGAAGACGAGCTGATCGGACTTCACCAAAGGTCGCTTAGCCAATCACCAGGAAAATACAATACAAAGCATTGGCAAGGTTTTTATCTTTGGTCCGAAGTCGCAGGTAAAACTGGTTTGCAAAACTTGAATGAAGCCAAAACCCAAGGACTCGTCACGGATAACTTCATTCAGACTTGTTTGAAAATCAGAATGTCGATGCGCAAATACTAATGTTCAATGGCCTGAGGAACTTAGGGCCTCAGGCTTTCCCATAGTTCGATTTTTTTTGGATCAACCGGCACGAGCCGTACTATTTCGCTGTCTTCGCCACAGTTCTCGCATGGCTCAGCCCCAAGCCCTCGATAACCCTTTATTGCTATAGGTTTTGTGAGGTTCAAAGAATGAGAGCACTTTGGGCACTCAAGACCTTTGTCCTGAATCCCGTATTTTTTTACCCATTCTTGAGTTGAGGTAAGGGGAAGTACCATCATTTCCTCGGTAATAGATTACAAACCATAAAAAATACTGTAACTAATTACAAGATCTTCCGATCTGTATTAAATGAAAGATGCAATTATTGTGCAGTTCGATATTCAGGAACCTGGGCGACACTGTATTGTCTCAGCCGAAAAGCTGTCAGTGTTTGCAGGCACTGGTTCTCAACCTTCGCTGAAGTCGCTCGCTGAGATCGTCGGCATGGACTCGATTGTCGGCTTGATTTTGAAGACTCACCGTAATCGTCTGAACCTCACCACAGAACAGCTTGCGACAAAATCGAGAGTTTCGACTGCCTCGATCAATCGGATTGAAAAGGGCCTAAAGGCCATGTCGAGTGACGACCTCAACTTTTTGGAAAAAGAATTAAGTGGCTTGAGAGCTGATTTGTCTGCGGTCGGAATTGGCCCAAAGTAACAGACATCTTTGTACATTCACTTGGTCAATCGTCGTAAGATCATCATCACTGTAGCCGCCCGCCAGCGACCTCACCGGTTCTTGGTTTTTATGCCTTTTGCATCAAGCCAGGAGGCGATCTGCTGATAAGTGTATCCGTCAGTCCGAAGTCGAATCATGATTTCAATAGCATCGGCCTCGGTCATTTTCATTTGAAGAATCCCTCCAGCGACCTTTTCACCAAGAGCCATCTGTCTTTTTCCGGCTTGGATTATTTGGTTTTCAGGGCGACGCCATGGTGCTTGAGATACTTGGAAACGATCGATCTGGCCGAAAAAGTCTGAGCCTTGTGGATAGCCCATCTGCCTCATATTTTTGGCGGAGGAAACTCTCCTGCCTATGAATAGGAGCTACGCTAATAATTGAAATCATTAATGGTCTAGGCGGCGGAAAATCCTCAGGGTTGTTTGTCGGGACCTGAGCCATTTTTCAAAAACGAAAACCCAATCCCACACGGATTGGGTTTTTGTTTTTTGGCAGTGTTCAAAGTGAGGGACGAGAAGGGAGCTTTCGTACCGAGAACTCAGGACCGACAATTCGTGCTGATTCAATCGGCGTCGAGCACGCCTCGAACACGCTTCAAGAGCGTATCTGCATTGAATGGCTTTTGTAGGTAAGCGACCTGCTTCGATTCCAAATCGAGGGCGCCGACCTTATCATCTGGATAGCCCGAGACATAAATGACTTTCACCTGTGCTTCGCGTTTGATGATTTCGCGCACTAATTCACCGCCACCCATTTCAGGCATGATCATATCCGTGACGATCAGATCGATACCCGCGTGATCTTTGCCAGAAATTCCATGGAGATCGACGAGGCCGAGTGCCTCGAGTCCGTTTTTCGCCTGGAGAACCCTGTACCCCTTGTTCTCGAGTACAGAACTGCAAAGTTCCCGAAGGTTCAGTTCGTCTTCAACAATCAACACAGTTTCTGTACCGCTGAGTTGTGCGGGTCCTTCCTGCTCTTCAGGGCGCGGGGCGGGTGCGCTCGAGGCCGGCAAGTAGATTCTAAACACGCTACCCTTACCGGGTTCGCTATAGACCCAAATCGTTCCATTCAAACTCTTTACGATGCCATAGACAGTTGAGAGTCCAAGTCCAGTGCCATGACCGACAGGTTTGGTCGTAAAGAAGGGTTCGAAGATTTGGAGTCGGGTCGCCTCATCCATACCACAGCCGTTATCGGATATACTCAAAACAACATGCGGGCCCATTTTTGAGGTCAAATGAGCGCTCGCAAAGCCTTCGGTCAGATTCTCAAATCGAGTTTCGACAAGAAGGCGCCCTCCGTCTTTCATCGCGTCGCGAGCATTGATCGCCAAGTTCATTATGATCTGCTCGATTTGACTTGGGTCCGCCGCGATCGTGGGAAGACTCTGTTCCAGATTCTGCTCAATGGTGATGTTCTCGCCGATGAGGCGGTTGAGCATTTTGAAATGCTCTTGCAGTAGCTCATTGAGGTGGATCGTCTGTGTTTCGAAGAGCTTCTTTCTGCTAAAGACTAATAATTGCTTTGTCAGTCCGGCACCTCGGTAGGCCGCCTTCTCGATACTCTTCAGCCCATCGCGAACCGCGCCGGGTTCGTCCAGCTTGAGGGCAATGAAATCGCAATACATAAGAATCGCACCGAGAATATTATTGAAGTCGTGGGCAATTCCACCTGCTAGTCGGCCCACGGCATCCAGCTTTTGCAGTTGCTGCAACTGTTCAGCTTGTTTTTTCATCTCATTCAGGCGTGCGACGATCTCGCTTTCGAGATTCTCATTCCTTCTCTTGAGCTCGTCATTGAGTGTGCGAATCCGCTCGTCAGCTGCGACCTGATCTGTAATGTCTCGCCCGATCGCATACAGGAGCGACCCCATGGGCTTGGTGTTCCAGGAGAACCATCGAATACTGCCGTCGCGACAACGATATCGATTGATGGTGGCGAGCTTAGGCGTTCCCTCGGCGAGCACCGCGATTCCCTGCTTTGTGGGCTCGACATCATCAGTGTGCATGAACTCCACGAGCGGCTTTGAACACAATTCTTCGGCTGAATATCCTAGAACTCGTTCGAACGCTGGATTCACGCGTTTGAAAAATCCGTCTGTCCCGACAATGCCCATAAGATCGAATGAATGTTCAAAAAAGAGCTCAAGCTCCTTTGTGAATGATTCGGTTCGATTCGGACCCTCGCTCGTCGACATTTGATCTTTGCCTAAACTGGATTCGGCGTCGCTTCAAAAAGCTGACCTAAAGCATCGAGGAACTTCCTATCGAGGAGTTCGGAGCAAGTTTCCTTCATTTCTTGAATGGCGGAACCCGGCGCGATGGAAGTTGAATGAGGTGCTCGAATGATTCGATAGCAAAACTCATCCGCGACGGAAATGAGTTTGGCCATCGGGTGGATCGCCGCCTTTTTGACGCCCGCTGGGAATCCGCGCGATAAGCAATTTTCGTGATGATGGCGAATGATCTCGCGAACGTCTTCAGGGATCTCTTCAATCTCATTGAGCAGGGTGAGGCCACGCAGGGGGTGCGTCTCATACTTTTTGACCTCGTCCAGGGTCCAGGAATATCTCGGCCTGACCAGTTGCTCGCGACTCACCTCTTTGAGGCCGAGGTCATGAAACAGTCCACCCATCGCGACTTTGAATCTGTTTGAAGGAAGATTCCAATCGACAGTTTGGGCGATCATCACAGCATAGAGGCTGACGCCCACGCTATGCGCGAGAAGATGGTCGGCATGGCTCCGCAAAGCAATTAGTGCATCCACGGCCTTCGAATTATCAGTAATGATATCGAGTGTGGCTTCGACAAAGGCTTGGGCCGACTCATATATGTGTTCATTCACGCCGTCATGTCGGATTTGTTCATTGAGAATCTCACCGACGTGTCGAAGCAAATTCACTTTCTTATCGAGCCCGATGGCGTCGCTCTTTCGGGCGGCACTTGCGAGTGCGGTACTGAAACCGACGTATTGCTTGAAGTCAGCACTGCGGAGATAGAGAAATTGAAGCCCTTTTTCGCGGTAGAATCGAATTCGATCCGCTGAGATGTCTTCGCCCTTATGGGCGATCTTCACAAACTTCTGCTCGGAGAGGCGTGCGAAGATATTGAAATTGATCGAGCGCCCGGAAATGAAGTCGTTGATTCCGAGTTTGCAGTACGTCTCAGGTTGTTTCGTAACGGTGTCGTCTTGTCGGCGGCCCGCATTCACGCACCTGTGTACCGCAGCCTCAAGATCCGAACGGGAAAAGGGTTTTGCAATGAACTCGTTCGCGCCTAGCTGGTGGGCGGAGTGGGTTTCCATAATGTCCGCGAATCCGGTCATCAATATGACGGGCAATTGACTGTTGCTACGAATGGCGCGGAGTAACTCGATTCCGTCCATCTCTGGCATTCGAATATCTGAAACGATGACATCGAATTGCGTCTGTTTCATGGATTCCAGAGCAAGCCTTCCGTTCTCCGCCGAGGAAACCTCAAAGCCGATCCCACGCAGATTCTTTTCGAGTGCGTCACGAAACAATTCGTCGTCATCGACAATGAGTATCTTGGCCAATTCAATAACCCCACTTCGCTCAAAAAAACTTTCGACGATCTAAGAATGGATGGCGTGTCCTTCGATGTCGATATTGAGCCAGAGTTTGGTCGTGCTGCTTTTCAATAATTGGACAAGAATTTGATAATTGCTGAGACGAGGATCAGGTCGGGAAGTTTACAAGTTAAGAAACCTTAGGTTTTCTGTCATGAGCGTGTCTGGCGTTCTGGAAATCTTAGAATTCCAATTACGCACTCGTCTCATTTCCGGTTCAATCTGGGTGCCCTACGGGGCGCCTTGCATTTGAACCGTCAATTCAAGTTGCGCGTCGATGATTCGATTTGCTTTGAGCTTGGCATTAGCGTCGGCCTCATCTTTCACAAAAAAACCGAAGACGACGCCTCCCTTACATTTTGTCGAAGGATATAAAATCCCATCACCGCCGACAGCTCGAAGCGCCGATCCTAGGATTTGAGAAGGAGTTGGGAACTTTTGGAGTGACCATTGCGTATTGAATGGACTCTTGTCGATGGCGGCAATCAAGTATTCACAGTTTTCTTGTGCTGAAAGCAGTGATTTGACGTCCCAGAGTTTGACGGATTTTAGAAGTGACAATTGATAGATCTCTGAATTCCTATGCGGACCAGTCTCGGCCTTAGCGCAGTTGATACTTGATGCCACATAGATGCAAGCAGCCATATCATAGGCGAAGTGCGTAGAGATTTGCGATCCGCCCACATTGAAACGACCGCCACAGGCCAAGCTTCCCGCAATCGAAAGAGGTGAAAGGCCATCGAAGCAAATCCTGTAAACTTCAAGCTCACTGTAGCTCGTCAAATATCTTGCATCCAACGAAACCGCACGTATCGCCTCTTGAAACTTAATCGATTGAGCTAACTGAAGCTGATTGTCAGTCTTGAACTTCTCCAAGACTGACTTTGCAAGTTTCTCAAATCCATCAAAGTCATCAATTTGGTGGGTGATTCCACTTTTTTTACTCTTCACCTGAAGTGATTTTTTGATGACCTTTTTTCGAGATGATTTCGCCATTTAACTAGAAGCCAGCTCCCGGCATTTTGCCCATTCGAGTTTTCAACCAGTTGATCACTTCTTCGCCTCGTCCTTGAAGACATACCTCAAATGGGCTGTATCCCAAAAAGACGGCACTAGGTGAGCTCAACCATAAGGCTGCGTCGGCAGCATTATTGTTCATAAGCTCATAGGCTTCGTCAGTGGCAATAACGACGTGAAGTATTTTGAGCATCATTTCTGATGAGGGTTTAAATCTAACGACCTCATCGTACATGCGAGACCGAGATACGCCCGTACTTTTCGAAAGACTCTGAAGAGGCAGCCCAGTCACTTGTCGGAGAACGTCGGGCCGAAATCCCTTCTGGTCATCGCTCAGAATTTTGAGATAGTTTTTTATGGCACCTAGTTCCTTAGGACCGACGGTCGATGTCTGCATCAAGTCCTCCTTTCCGAGAGTTTCAGAGCTTTGTCCGGTCGGGTATCTGCGCGGATCTAAAGGGTCACCCTAAAGTGTAGCACGCATGTACAAAAATTGATATTTTCACGACTTTAGACTGTTTAGAATTTGTCTAAAACCCGCCTATTTTACACATAACCCAATAAAAAGATGGGTCAAATTGAAAACTGTCTCAAACCGAGGCATCTAGCGAGTTTCACAATACTGCCTTCGTTGTAGGTGAGGTCGCTCCCCACTGGATCGCAGAGTGTGTGTTCGGGACGAGAAGGGAGCTTTCGTACCGATCATTTCACTTCGGCTCGCGCGTCTTGTCCCACCAGTAAACGCCATGCTCGAGCGCACAGCGCTGAAAACCCACCGCCTCATAGAGGCGAATCGCGTGATACTCCGGATCCGCGCACATCACCAACTCGCGCACCTGACCCGACGCCAGCGCGAGCCGCGACGACTCATACACCAAAGTTTGGCAAAAGCCGCGGCGCTGATACTCGGGGTGCGTGCTCACAGTTTGGAAGCGACCCAAGCCATCACGATGAAAAATTCCAAGCCCCGCAACCAAGCGCCCTTCAAAAAAGCCGCCGTACCAATGGCCGAGGCCTGCGCGCTCCATAGCTTGGTAGCGCGCCGCTTGCGTACGGTAGAAGTTTTCCCAGTTCGCCAACGAGATGTGAGAGTGCGCGGACGCCATCTGCACGGCGAGCATGTCCTCCCAGTCGCGCTCACCAGACAGCGGCCTCACCATCAGCGCGTCGTTGTGGCGTGCGGGCTTTCGCACTTCGCGCGCGGTCAGCACCGCCGTGCTCTCGAGCAGATATCCGCGCTGCAAAAACTCGCTGACATCGCCGATCTCGCCGAGGGCAGATTGCCAAGCGAGCGTCACATGGTAGATGCGCGGGTCAGTGAACTCGAGCTCAAAACGTCGAATCCAAGCGTCGGCATCGCCGCGCTGAGGTGGCCGATCAAAGATCAGCAAGTTACCCCAAAAGTAGTTGGGATTGGTGAGTGAGTGAATCGCCCAACAGTCACCGCGGTCCGCGGCCAGGCCGTCAAAGCCCGTGAAGATCAAATGCGAGCGATAGCCGGGTGAGACAAGTTCCATCGAGCGAACTCGAGCATCAGCCTTTGTGGCGATGCAGGATCAGGCCGTGCTGAACGTCGTAGGGCGAAACACCCACGGTCACGCGATCGCCGACCACGACTTTGATTTTGAACTTCTTCATTTTGCCGCAAAGCTTGGCGTTCACTTCGTGACCGTTCTCGAGCGAGATAATGTACACGCCACCGCCGGTGAGGTTGGTGACTTTGCCTTCGAGTGACGCGAGATCGTCTTTAGCCATGTGGTCTCCTTACGCAAGCAAACAAGGCGCGGAAAATGGGCGCATTGGGGTGGTCCTTAAAGCACCGGTCGAGTCGACCGCGATACATCCACCCAGGGCGCAAGCTCGGCGCAAAGAGAGAACGCAAAGTCTCCGAGGAACTGTGAGGCTATCACAGTTCCTCGGGCCTGCGAGAGGAATTAATGCAAACTTGTTGGGCCTCGGCCGCCGGAGCGGTCAGGGCCAGGGCCCGCGCCAGCGCTTTCGTCGCTGTCGCTGATGGCGTCGGCGATCTCGTCACGCGTGGCCTCGCGCGCACTGGTGACTTCGATCTCGAAGACCAAATCTTGGCCAGCGAAAGGATGGTTCGCATCCAACCAAACTTCGTCCGCCGTAAGATGATCCACGCGCGGTCTTACACCTCGCCATTCGACGTACTCACCGACGCGCGGGATGTGATGAAACTCCCCGCGATCGACAGGGAAAACTTTCTTCGCATCGTAGAGACCGAATGCTTCTTCAGCTTTGAGCGGGATGCGCCGACACTCGCCGGGTTTCACATCTTGTAGATTGCGATCGAGAGCGGCCAAGGGGCCGCGAGGCTGTTCAGGGCAGGACATAACATCTTGATTGAGACTGGAACTGAGGACTCGACCTAAGCGGTCGCGAACGAGGCATCGGAACGTCAGCACTTGAACCTTCATATGATCCTCCTCGTGTGAGCGAATAGTTTTTAACGGCCACAGAACCTGAGACGAAAAACCTCCAGAACTTCAGACAGACGTAGAGACGTAGAACAGACTTCGGAAACCGACAGACTCTAAGAACTCATCGGCATCTGTACTTGGGCCGACGAGGGCCAAATCGGGAACAACGAAACTTCGGACGAGACATCGCAGACCAACTTCACGAACATCTCAAAATGAAACTGCGAACCGAAACTTCTCAAAGTGAGCCCGCTCTGATGAGCGCGTGCTCAAGGGGTCAATTCAGGTGCCGCCTGATCTCCCAAAAAGGGGGTCTTGCGGGCTGAACTCGGGGGCGGGGTTCGGGACCGGCTCTGAAAACGAGCTTTTTTTGCCACTCCGATATTCCTTATTCTATACGCTAACTTAACGAAGTGCGAGCATTTTAGACATTTATGATCAAAGTCTGCTATACTGCTCGCAGTTTAACGCTCCTTCTTGAGTCTTGTCGGCATTCGGCCCTGGTCCTCTGAAGTGGCACCCTAGCCTCGGAGGCATTTATGGGTAAGAAGCTTTACGTCGGTAACCTTCCTTTTTCTGCAACAGACGAATCACTCGCAGACGCATTTGCAAAGTGCGGCACTGTTGAGTCGGCTCGCATCATCACTGACCGTGAATCAGGTCGCTCTAAGGGCTTCGGCTTTGTCGAAATGTCGACAGACGAAGAAGCTCAGAACGCGATTTCGCAGTTCAACGGCAGCGACTGGGGCGGCCGTCCTTTGACTGTGAACGAAGCTAAGCCGATGGCTCCCCGCGAGAACCGCGGTGGTGGCGGCGGCGGCGGACGCGGTGGTTTCGGTGGTGGCGGTCGTGGCGGAGGCCGCGGCGGCTGGTGATCCACCTGGCCTAAAGGCCAATAGAAGGATCAAAAAGGGAGCGTTCGCGCTCCCTTTTTTATTGGCTGACGCCATAGATTTTCTCAATTTAACAAGAGTTAATATCGATTTTATCAACTACGCAGCTTCGTCTATCTTAGCAGAAGGTAATGAACGCGGATTTGGAAGAGCCCCCCTTAGGAGCCAAACCAGATCCGGCAAACCTCAAACCCCTTCTCAAGGAGACAGTTGCATGGCGACTCTCATCAACAGCCGCGTTCCCGATTTCAAAGTGCAAGCTTATCACAACGACGCCTTCAAGACCGTCACGCAGGATGATCTGCGCGGTAAGTGGTCGGTGTTTTTCTTCTATCCGGCGGACTTCACCTTCGTGTGCCCGACCGAACTCGGCGACCTCGCCGACAAGTATCCCGAACTGCAAAAGATGGGTGTCGAAGTGTACGGCGTGAGCACGGACACGCACTTCACTCACAAGGCATGGCATGATGCTTCGGAGACGATCAAGAAGATCAAGTACCCGATGCTCGCGGACCCCACAGGTCACCTGTCGCGCGCCTTCGGTGTTTACATTGAAGAAGAAGGTCTGGCTTACCGCGGAACTTTCCTCGTTGATCCGGAAGGCAAAATCAAAATTTCAGAGATCCACGACAACGGCATCGGCCGCAACGCCGATGAGCTTGTCCGCAAAGTGCAAGCCGCGCAGTTCGTCGCTTCGCACCCCGGAGAAGTTTGCCCCGCGAAGTGGCGCCCGGGCGACAAGACACTGAAACCCGGTCTGAACTTGGTCGGCAAAATTTAAGTTTTGCAGCCTAAAGCATTTCAAGGAGGTCACTGTGTTGGACTCAGATCTGAAGAATCAATTGCGAGAAGTCTTCGCTCCTTTGAGCGAGAGTGTCGAATTGGTCGTCGAGCTGAGTCAGCACAGCGATCAAGTTGAGCTGCTCGATCTTTTGGAAGGCGTGGCGGAAACGAGCCCGCACATTCAGGTGCGAAAAGAAGTATCATCGCCTGGAATGGGCTCGCCGATGCCGCGCTTTCATGTTCATCGCGGCGGGCGCGCCACGGGAATCACTTTCAGCGGCATTCCCGGAGGCCACGAGTTCAGCTCGCTGATTCTCGCGATTCTCAATGCCGGCGGGCGCGGCAAAATGCCCGACGAAGTATTGCAGGAGCGCATTCGCAGACTGAAGGGGCCGATTCGTCTGCGCACTTTCATCTCGCTCACCTGCGAAAATTGTCCAGATGTGGTGCAGGCCTTGAATCAAATGGCGCTTTTGCACCCTGACTTCCAGCACGAAATGATCGACGGCGCCTACGCGCAAGACGAAATCGACCAACTCAAAATTCAGGGCGTGCCTAGCGTGGTCACGCAAGGTCGATTGATTCACTCTGGTCGAATCAACTTGTTGGATCTGATTGCGAAGCTCGAAGCCGAGTTTGGAAAGTCCGATGCGCCTGTCGAGGCCAAGCCGCGAGACTTGGGTCAGTTCGACGTCGTCGTAGTCGGCGGTGGCCCAGCGGGGGCCTCGGCGGCGATCTATTCTGTACGCAAAGGCTTGAAGACAGCGCTGATCGCCGAGCGCATCGGCGGACAGGTTCAAGAAACTCGAGGCATCGAGAACTTGATTTCAGTTCCATACACCGAGGGCCCGCAATTGGCGGGTCAGCTGGCGCAGCACTTGGGGCATTACCCTGTGCAGATTTTGGAACATCGACGTGTGAAAGAGATGCGTAAGGAAGGCGCGCAGACGGAGATCCTCCTGGAGTCCGGAGAATATCTGCGGGCGGCAAGCGTGATCGTCACCACGGGCGCGAAGTGGCGGGAGCTGGGTGTGCCTGGAGAGAAGGAATACATCGGTCGCGGCGTCGCCTTCTGTCCGCACTGCGATGGTCCCTACTACAAAGGTAAGAAGGTCGCCGTCATTGGCGGCGGAAACTCGGGTGTTGAGGCGGCCATCGACCTGGCGGGTATAGTTCGCGAAGTTGTGCTGCTCGAATTCAACACCGAACTGAAGGCCGACAAAATTTTAGTCGATAAGCTCAAGACTCTTCCGAACGTCAGCATCATCACGCAGGCGAAGACTGAAGAAGTCGTCGGCGATGGCAAGGTGGTGAAGGCGCTTCGCTATATGAATCGAGCCACCAACGACATTCAGACTCTCGAATTGGACGGCGTCTTTGTGCAAATTGGTTTGGTGCCCAACTCACAGTTTCTCAAAGGCGTGGTTGAGCTTTCCAAGTTCGGCGAAGTCATCGTCGATGAAAAAGGCCGAACGTCGGTCCCTGGCATCTATGCCGCGGGCGATGTGACCACGACACCTTATAAGCAGATCATCATCGCGATGGGCGAGGGCGCTAAGGCTGCATTAGCCGCATTCGAAGATCGAATGCACGCCACTGCCTAAACGTCGCGAAAATAAAAAGGCCCAAGCCGTTCAGCTTGGGCCATCGTCCACTCGTCTTTAGTTCGTCAGACGATCAGAGCGACCACTTCATCGCGGAGCGAATGGTGTCGACGTAGTTTTGATCGCGGTCCATCAGCGTATCGATGGACTGATCCGGCTTGACGCCTCGGTTTTCCAGGTATTGCCCTGAAACATCGACGATCAAGGACTCTGTCTGCCCGAGGATCATCTTCGTAACCGGCGAGAAGGCGTGGCTGACGACATTGCCGCCGGCGCCCATGGTCTGTGAGCCAAAGAGGCGACCCAACTGATTGTCGCGCACAACGGCCGCGAAGATGTCGCACATCGATGCGCAAGTCTCGTTGATCAACACGCTGATCTTGGCGCCTTTGCGCAAGCATTTTCCTGAAGTCTCGCAATCTGTTTTGAGGCTATCGAAGTCAAAGGGCGAAAGCTCCGTGACCGAGATCGGCTGCGAAAGTCGGCGGCCTGCCGCCATGTCCTGGCGCATTTGCGTGAGCACGCGCTTAGCCAAAGTGCGCTGAGCATCGCTCGCCGCATACAGCGAATCTGACTTGAAGCTATTGAGCCAGTTGTCGTTCAGCGCGAGTTGCATCTTCGGGTACTGCAAGCTCTTGATGCTGAGTGAGTTCAACATCTGCATGCCGAGGATCAAATCGCCGCCGCCATTGTCGAGCAGATCAATGATCAAGCCCTTCACTTGCGACTTGTTGAAACGCGCGATCAACCCGCGGAAGGCTTTGAGGGCCTCATCCCCGCCGGAGAAGCTATCGAACTTGATGTAGCCCAGGCGGCTGCCATCCTGCGCGAGCAAGAGTTTCGCTTTAAAGGGCTCAACTGAAACATCGAAGATCTCCATCGGAGTGGTGAACTCTTCGATGGCCGATTCAATGGATGTCAGCTCTTTACCTTTCTCTTGCTTTTCATCTTCTTGGGCAGCGAGCAATCGGCGCGCTTGCGCAATCGTCGCATTCAAGTTGTAGACGCGAAAGCCGTTGGTGAGCAGCAAGCGAACGCGCTCGCCGATTTGCGAGCGGTACTTTTGCAGCAAACCGAGCAAAGCGTCGACGCCATCGAAGCCGACCCAATAGCCGCGGAAGTTGTTTGCCGAGGCCTCGGTCGCTTTTGGCTTCGCAGCTTCAAGGGCCTTGTTGAACTCGACGTGATCGATGTGATTCCAAGGAAGCTGAACGCTGACCAAGGTTCCTTCGCGATTGATCTCGAGGCTCACGTCTTGAGCCTTCGGCAGCGGCGCTGTTGAAGAATCGCGTAGCGCAAAGGCTTGGCCCGACATCACGAGCGACGCGGGCTCATGGCCCAAATTGAAGTAAGGCATCAGCTCTTCGCGCAAGTAAACCTGCACGTCGCGGCCGTCGACCTTTGTGATGAGATCGCCCTCTTTGACAGGGAATTTGGTGTCAGTCGTCGTCGGCAAGATCTGCACGACGCGAAGTCCGTACTCCAGGCGCGGTGGCTTGGCCTCGTCCGTGTTGGCGTCGAAGCGGACCAGTTGCGTTTGAAATCCGAGATGCGCCACTTGAATCGTTTCGGGCAAAACTTGGCCCATGCCACTGATGCGCGTGTGGGCATCGGCAAAGCGATTCACGCAACGGCTCATGTGCGCCATGAATTCGTCCGCTTTCTGAATTGTCGCACTTTGCGCGAGGCAGTCTTGCTTCGCCTGCGCCAATGTCACGCCCGGAATCGGGCCTTGTGCATCGGCCTTCCACTCGGCCGGAGCATAGTTGCGCTCGAAGGTGCCGTAGAGCCATTCGATCTCCGCAGCCTTTTCCACCGGACCCAAATCACGCCCCGGATATCCGCAGCCAATCAAGGTGATGCCGAGGCCAAAGGCCGCGAGGCATTGTGTGACGTGAACTCGCAAACTCAAACTTGATCTTAAAAAAGAAAGCGCAAGACGCATGTAGGCCCCCCATCCATGCCATGAAAAACTTCAAAACCCTCAAGCCCCGACAGCGAATTCCATTGCCGCTCGAGCGTCAATCGGGAACTCGGATCTCGTTGCAGGGCGAAGTGGAGCGAGACGCAAAATCGCACACAATTTTCTGACAGTTTGGGTGTGGCGAGTTTCGCCATCAACTGAGAGGCAGATTGATCTTCTTCAGTTTGCGCCCTTCGACGAGATGCGACGGAAGACTGCGCACGATGGCGCGTGATACGGCATCGATGGTCGCGCGCCTTCGATAAGTTTGGTGATGAACCAAACTCACTTCGCGCGCGGGTGCGGGTGCGGTGATGCTGCGAATGTTTTTGCGACTTGCGCTCGGAAGATCCTCGATCGAGAGCTCCGGCAGCAAGGTGTAGCCACCTGTTTGATCGACCATCTTGCGAAGAGTCTCCAAGCTGCCGCTCTCAAAGAGCGGACGCTGATCGTCTTGCACGCGCTTGCGATCCGAACACAGGCTCATGGCTTGTTCGCGAAAGCAGTGGCCTTCGCTCAATAGCCACAGTTCGCGCAATTGCAATTGCTGTCGGTCGATGGACTTTTTCTGAGCGAGCGGATGTTGGTCATGAATGTAAAGATAGAAGGCCTCTAGAAAAAGAGGTTCAGCGATTAGGCTGTCGTCGTCCAGTGGTGTCACGACCAGGCCAAGATCCAACTCGCCAGCTTTGAGGCTGGTGATGACGTCGCGAGTTTGCCGCTCTTCGATGATGAGGCGCGTGTCGGGAAACTCGTGCTTCATGCCGCTCACCAAACGAGGGATCAGACTTGAGCCGAGAGTGGGAATCACGCCGACGCGAATCTCCGGCGCGACTTGATCGATCTCTTCTTTTGCCAAGGCTTTGAGCCGATCGGCCTCCGCGAGAACGGCCTGCGCTTGCTGAACGATCGCCCGACCCTGCGCGGTCACTTCAATCGGCGTGTGTCGTCGGTCGAAGATTTCCATGCCCAGTTCGTCTTCGAGTTTTTGAATTTGCATGGATAGGGTCGGTTGCGTGACGAAGCACTTCTCGGCAGCGACGCTGAAATTACGATGTTTGGCAACGGCGACCACGTACATGAGCTGCTGAAGTGTCATGCCTCAATGCTAGTGAAGCCTTCAGTAAATGTCATCGAGCCAATCCAACCAGCCGGTGGCTTGATGGAACTTCGAGCGTCGAAAGTCAGGGGCGCGTCGCTGAAACTCCAATGGCCCCTGCGGCAGCCATACGCCAAGGGCACGGTAACCCAGAAGGTGAAAGCCCTGCTCGGTGGACCTGTAGGCTCGACCAAATTTTCGTTCCAAAACCGTTTCGTCGAGCGCCACCCGAGTCCGCAGAATCTGTTCGGCCAGGCGTCGTGTTGCATCACTGACCTGACCGGATCTATCGACTTCCAGTTCGAGAGCTTGTTCGAGCAAAGTCAAAAACGCGCCGAACTCTTTGCCACCACCCATAAATGAAGGTGCAAGCCGCGCGACTTGCGGAAGGTCCATCGCGCGAAAGCTGTCTTCTGCTAGGTACTCGCGAATGCGCAGACCCAATTGGCGCACTTCAGGAGCGAAGTTCCACAGCAGCTGATCACTGGCGAGCGTGCTCATCGTGAAAGTCTCGATGGCCTTTTGATCCGCTTGTCCTTGATGTCCGCGTTGAGGATCTAGCGACTGCTCCGCAAGTTCCGGCAGCATGCGCGCCAGTGCATCGGCCTCATCGAAGCGTCCCGTCGGCCTTCGCGATGCCGAGAGCAGACGTCCGGTGTTGAGCTCATAAAGCAGGCGTCGATAGGGAAGGCCTAGATAGCTCTGCACTTGGGCCGAGCCGACGATGTAGCGAGTGAAGGGCGCGACTTCATAGGCGACCTCAGCCATCTGCATGAGACAGGCGTCGCTGGCATAAATATCGAAGCGTCGTCCCTCTAGAGTATTCTGAACCACGTCGTCCAAGACGCGCGCCAGTTGGTTGATGTGAAGCGCGGATTTGGATGCGGGATCAAACAGCACGCCGCCGAAGCGACCTGTCGCATCGGCCTGCGGTAAATCCGCTGGCAAACTCACTGTCGACTCCAAGCCCCAGCGGGAGGCCGGCAGTGACTCGTCGGGATCTGCGCTCCAGCCTTGGCCGTGTCCCCAAAGGATCACCATGTAGTGCTCGGCGGGATATTCGCGTACTCCCCAAGCGAGAAAGTCTTTGAGCCGTTGATCTTGATCTGGCAAAGCCGCGCCGTCTTCCGCGATCAGTTGCACAATAGGTGATTGAATATCGGCGGGTGTGCGATTCGCGAATTCGGCTTTGGACTTGGCCGCGACATAAGGTCGATCTTCCCGCTGGAAGACATGTAGACGTCGAATGCCTGTGGGTCCTTCGGTATCGAGTTGCGTGATCAGGTCGGTTTTCAATGTGGAACCCGCATGGCGACCGCTCTCAAAGCGGCCCTCCATCTCATCCAGATCCCAGAGCGCGTAAGGACTCAGATCATTATCGGCCGCGATGTAAACGAGGATTGTCCACTGTTTGTAACAGTCACGTCGGGCCACCACGCCGTCTTGCGCAAGTCGCCGCTGATACGAGGCATAGCCGAGATTGCCAAGCTGCGAATCGCGTTGCACATCGCGCTTCCAATCGTAGGCCGCTTGATCGCGTTTTCCCCAGGCTTGTTCACAACTTTGTTGGGGAAACCAACTTGGAAATGAAGACGCCGCCCCGAGGGACGGCCTCAAAATCAGAGCCACCAAAAACGTCGCAAGGAAGAAAGCGCTGAAGCTTTTTTGTCCTTGCGACATGCGGGCTCCTCAAGACTCTCGCGAGTGAGAGTCTTACTTGTTAGAGGCTTCGATCAAAGCTTCGATGATTCCCGCGAGCGGCATACCTGTGCGCACGGCTGTCGCGACTGCGACATCGCGCCAGAACTGGGGCAGCGGCTGCGAAGGATCCCAAGTGCCTGTGAGGCGAGCGTCGCCCTGCGAAGCCGCGCGGCCGTCGGCCACCGGGCTCCACAAGAAGTCAGGATGCTTGTTCGAGTACCACTCACCACCGATCATGCGGCCTTGAGCATCGAGCTCGATGTCGTACATGTAAGTCACCGAAGAAGTCGCATCGTAAGCGGCCGAGTCCACGTCAGCGTGTGAGGGCTGAGTCTCCACCACATACGTCACGTCCATCTCGATCCCGACAACCGACTTCGCGTTGGGCGAACGGAACTTCTTGAACTTGTCATTGCTGAAGTTCGCCATGTCCACTGTCGCTTCTTCGAGAGTCTCAACCTGACGGCCCGTCTCGGGGTTGAAGTAGCGATAGCTGTACGAATAAACCGGGTGATTCCAAACTTCGTAATCATAAGTCGCGTCCATGACGAAAGATTTTTTCGCCAGGCCGATTTGATTCACGACGATCTGATGCCAGTTCGCCGGATTGGTGTCGAAGCAATCTTCGTCGAGCACGCGGCCCGATTGCGGATCGCGCTTGGCATCTTTGTCGTTGCAGCGTCCACCGATGAAGCGAGTGGGGACTCGCGCTTGTGCCCAAATGTAAGAAGCCAAGCCTTTGATGTCCGAAGGATAGAACTTCAAAGTGTTCTTTCCGTCGGCCGAAGTTGTCTCCACGGATTTCGAAGGACGCGGCAGCATGTAAGCGGCAACAGCCCAACCGTGGCAGATTCCCATCCAAGCTTCGACTTCACCGCGGTCATCCCAGTAGCCGCGGCCCTGTTCCCACATCGAGGGCGTCAGATAGCCCGACTCATAAACTGTGCGACCGTTGGTCAATTCGCCGATCAGCAAGTCGTACTTCTCGGAAGGTCCCAAAGAGTCGAGCATGATCGGGCTGCCCTTGTCGGCAATCGCCTTGAGTGTGTGCTGTTGGCTGGTGAACTCGTAGTGAGCTTTCCAGTTCGCCGCACCCATGAAGTTGCGGTTGGCATAGCGTGCACCCAAAATTCCCTGATAAATCGGCCAGTATGAATCTGACCAAGGAGTCTCAGCCAACTCACCGCTCATCAAACCTTGAGCTTCCATTTGCTTAAGGCCCATGACGGGGCGCTGGCCATTGAGCTCGCGTGCATCGAAGAAGTCGCGTGCGTTCTGACGAGCGGCCGCGCGGCCTTCGAGAACGTCGGCAACGCAGATGCCCGACTCATCGCAAAGCTGACGAGCGGCGCTCTTTTTGTCCATGTAAGTGAGATCGCGAATGTCTTGTGGAGAGAAGAGCGGCAATGCGGCTCGGCCCTGCACGCGCTTCGGCGGCGTCATCTCCATGAACTGAACGGGGTTAGCCTGGAACATCTGCCAGCGCTGCTCGAGCTCGGTGAGCGTCGGCGCAGCTTGTGTGGCGGTGTCGGTGGTCTCGGCGCTGGCGACAGTCGCTGCAGCGGCCAAAGCCATCATGCAGGCGAAGTAACCAAAACGCGGTTGGCGCGAATTCGTCGACTGGGTCACGGGTGTTCTCCTCAGAGCGGGGGTTTGTTTTCGCGAGGGAAAATAGGGGGTTTCCTCGGCGTCCGCAAACCGGCCGGGCCGGAAGTGCGAAAAGGCTAGAGAGGCTTCACCACTGGTCAAAATATGGATCCAGTGGTTTGGGAAAAAAGGTGAGCCCCTATGGCCGAGTCCCGGCACGCCTCCGGCTTGAGGTGCCTCGTAACCTGCTGAAAGTAGGGTTGTATTGCCTTCTTTGTCGACGGCACAGGCCTTGATCCTCGTGGCTGTGGCGATTGTTGAGATCCGGTGTCGAGCCCCCAGGCTCGGTCACCTCGTGAAACGGAGAAGTAACGTGTCCACGCCCCGAACAGATCACGCATGGAGTTCCGTGAGCGCGCCGATTCGGCGGGCCTTTGCGCACGCGCTGACTTGCATGGCTGTTTGCACGGCTGTGTTCGGCGGTGGCGCGATGGTGGGGCCAAGTGCGTTGGCGTCGACATCAAATTCAGCGCCTGTGGCCTCGGACATTCCGCCGCTCAATGTTTTGAGCTTCCGCGCATGGAAAGATCATCGCGTGAATGATGCGCGAATTCAGTTGGAGCGTGCGATCGCGGATCTCAATCTCGAGCGCGGTCCGATCGTGGACCGTGCGCCTGGGCAGCGAGCGCCGATCGTTAAAGCTGATGCGAAGCCTGTGGCGGCGATTGCGGCCGGTGCGACGAAGACGGCGCGCGTGGCGGATCACAAGCGCCTGGAGAGTCGCGTGGAGCAGGCGAAGTCGAATCTCGAAATGGCGCAGGAGCTGAACGTCAGCGATTACTTCGCGGTTTATCTTTCGCAGTTCCGCACGCGAGAGGCGATGCTCGAGGCCGCTCGGCAAATGTCTCCCGAGGACGTTGCGGACTTGATGTTGGCCTATCAAAAGGCCGCGGCTCAGGATGCGGCCGGCGCTGGTGTGGGCGGCCCAATGTCGGTCGGTCAATCCTTGAACTCGCCCCGCTTCTAACCCAATGCGTTGAATCCTTGAAAAATCCCGTATTTTTAAGGGGATTTGGTCAGTGTTGACCTTCCTAGCTTGACAGATTTTTAGGGCGCTCCATATTGCCCAGCGAACGCATCATAGCTTTCGGTGGGTTTTGTTTTGGATCGGCGGTCACCGCCGTCGCGCCAATGATTCACTCACTTGTCTCAACTTTGATTCAGTTTATGAACCGGACTCAAACCTGATCTCGAAAGAGGAGGATAAAAAATGGCACGCGCAGACCTCAATGTTCGTCCGCTGCATGATCGCATTCTTGTTCGCCGCATGGCTGAAGAAGAGAAAACTTCGGGAGGCATCATCATCCCCGATACAGCTAAGGAAAAACCGCAGCGTGGTGAAGTTGTCGCTACGGGCAAGGGCCGCATCATGGAAGACGGCAAGACTTTGCCGTTGGAAGTGAAAGTTGGCGATAAAGTTTTGTTTTCGAAGTACTCGGGCACTGAGCTGAAGCTCGAAGGCTCGGAGTACCTCATGATGCGCGAAGAAGACGTCCTCGGCGTTTTCAACTGAACTGAATTTTGAAACTTAACTGAAGTAAGGGGAAACCATGGCAAAAGAACTTCGTTTCAATGAAGACGCTCGCTCGGCAATTCTGCGCGGCGTGAACGTGTTGGCAAATGCAGTGAAGGTCACGCTCGGTCCGAAGGGCCGCAACGTCGTGATCGAAAAGTCTTTCGGCGCTCCGCTGGTCACAAAGGACGGCGTGTCGGTTGCGAAAGAAATCGAACTTGAGAACAAGTTTGAAAACATGGGCGCGCAAATGGTGAAGGAAGTCGCGTCGAAGACGAACGACGACGCGGGCGACGGCACCACAACGGCGACAGTGTTGGCTCAAGCGATCTTCCGCGAAGGCGTGAAAATCGTTTCGGCTGGACACAATCCCACTCAGGTGAAGCGCGGCATCGACAAGGCTGTTGCGACTGTTCGCGACGAGCTGAAGAAGTTGTCGAAGCAAGTGAAGGGCGAAACTGAAATCGCTCAGGTCGGCACGATCTCGGCCAACAACGATCCTGAAATTGGTAAGATGTTGTCGGAAGCGATGGCGAAAGTCGGTCGCGAAGGCGTCATCACAGTTGAAGAATCCAAGACAGCTCTCACTGAGTTGGATGTTGTCGAAGGTATGCAGTTCGACCGCGGCTACTTGTCGCCCTATTTCGTGACAAATGCTGAGCGTATGGAAGCCATCCTCGAGAACGCTTACGTGTTGATCTTCGACAAGAAGATCTCGTCGATGAAGGACATGATCGGCGTGTTGGAAGGCGTTGCGAAGCAAGGCCGTCCGCTGTTGATCATTGCTGAAGATGTCGAGGGCGAAGCTCTCGCGACTTTGGTGGTCAACAAATTGCGCGGCACACTCCACGTTTGCGCCGTGAAAGCTCCGGGCTTCGGCGATCGTCGTAAGGCGATGCTGGAAGACATCGCGATCCTGACTGCAGGATCGGTGATCTCGGAAGACATGGGTCGCAAGCTCGAGCAGGCGACTTTGGCCGATCTCGGTGTTGCGAAGCGTGTTGTGGTCGACAAAGACAACACCACGATCATCGATGGCAACGGCAAGAAGGCCGACATCCAGGCTCGTGTTGCACAGATCAAAGCTCAGATCGAAGAGACAACCAGCGACTACGACAAAGAGAAGCTCAAAGAGCGTCTCGCGAAGCTCGCAGGTGGCGTCGCCGTGATTCACGTCGGTGCTCCTTCGGAAGTTGAGATGAAGGAAAAGAAAGCTCGCGTGGAAGACGCTTTGAACGCGACTCGCGCGGCTGTGGAAGAAGGCATCGTCGCCGGCGGCGGAACCGCTTTGGTTCGCGCATCGGAAGCGATCGATCTTTCGAAGTACGACGAGCATGAGCGCTGGGGCGCTCAGATCATCAAGCGCGCTTGCGAAGAGCCACTGCGCATGATCGCGTTCAACGCTGGCCTTGACGGCGCTGTTGTTCTCGAGAAAGTGCGTTCGAACAAGTCGCAGGCTTTCGGCTTCAACGCTTACACTGAGGTTTACGAAGACCTCGTGAAGTCGGGCGTGATCGATCCGGTGAAAGTTGTTCGCTCGGCACTCGAAAACGCAGCTTCGGTTTCTTCGTTGATGCTCACGACAGAAGCGATGATCGCTGAGCTTCCTAAGAAGGAAGACAAGATGCCCGCAGCCCCCGGTGGCGGCATGGGCGGCATGGACATGATGTAATCGCTGATCGCGATTCGCGAAGTGTTCGCAAAAGGCCCGGGAGAAATCCCGGGCTTTTTTTGTTTAGGGGGACAGGTCCTACGGTTGAATTTGAGATCAAGGTACCTTGATGGGTAGACGACGAACCAAGATTTGGGTGATGTAGGGAAATGGAGTCAATCTGTCGCAGGGAATTCATCAAAGTCCTGCTTCGCTCAGCCGTCTCGGGTACGTTCGTGGGCATTGCTCCAGCTTTAGGGTCACCAGAAGCAACTCAGTTGAGATTTGCGATTGGCGATGGTCAGACCACATTGACGGGCTCCATGTATGACCAATTCAAGCGTTCAATGCCTTTGTGTGGCATTGTGAATGAAAGTGGCGGAATGAGATCATTTCGAAGTCACTCGTTACTTGGGGAATCCCTCAGTGTGGCGCAGAGCCCGCACGGGCGAACCGCAATGACATTTCCTGGGTCTAGTTCTGTCCTAAAATGGGATACGAAAGACAAAAATCCTCGAGCCTTTGAGATCTCAGAGCCGCGCGGAGTGCTTTGGTGTAAGACGGGATTCATTGTGAGCTCAGCGGGTGATCGGTAACTTTGCCCGATAGGTGAGGCGGAGGGATCGAAGGTACAAAGTCTCGAGGGCGGTCAAGTCGCCGGGCGAGGCTCACAGTTGTTTCAGTTATCTGAAATCTGAGCAATTCGCTTCAAGAGGTCGCGTGCCTCTCTCAGATTTCTTTCATCAGAGTAACTCACCCTTCTCGGGCTGATCTCGATAACATTCTGAGCCATCTGTCTGGCGATTTCGAAATTCCCGAGAAAAAAATTTGCCCAGGCGATTTTCATGGTCGTAGTTCGATGCTCCGGAAAAACAACGTGGAGTCGATCGAAGAGTTCCAAAGATTCCTCAAAATATCGACACTCAAAAAGGATGTGACTGGCGCGTTTGTAGACATCCATATTTTGTCTCACATGCGTCGCACGTAGGGCAAAATAGCTACTGTGTGAACATTGACGCATCTTTAGATAGGCATAGCTTGTGGCAAGTAGGGCGTTTGTGTCTTTGGGGTTTTGATTGAGGATGTCTTTAGTTCTCCGTAAAGACAGCTCTGGAATGCCGATCTGAAGCAGTCGAAGTGAAGCTTGGAGACTTAAGCCTGTCGTCATTGAAACACGTAGAGTGTGTGTTGCAGCTACAATTAGAAAAAGGGCGATGAGCATTCGACCAAGATTGAACTTTGGCGATTTAGATTGATCGAGGCTTCGATTGCCAATCGCAAATGCGAACAAAACGAGCGACTGAATCGAAATCAACACAACAGTGTAGAGGCTCTTTAGAACAATAAGTCGAGCGAGATGTCCGTCTGAGGCTGTGATGAATTTGAGTTTGAATAGGACGGCTAGGATTATGCCTGTCGCGACAATGGCGCCGAGAATTCCATATTCGACCCCCCAATGAAGTATGAGATTGTGTGCATCTGAAACTTGAGAACTCCAAGGACCGAACAGGTTTCGAAACTTCGCGTCGTGAGACATGATTTCTAGGTTCTTATTGAAATAGACCGAATCAAAGCTACCAACGCCATGGCCAAAAATGGGGGAATCAAGAATTGCGATGGCGGAGATATACCAAAGTTGAATACGCCCAGCGAAGCGCTCCCAATTGAGCATCACGAGTGCGGACATTGTGGAGATCAGACCCCAAAGTGCCCACTTGGGAATTCGAGTCCACATCAATGTGATTATAACTAAGCCAATCGTCCCGCGACTTCTGGTTAAGATCAGCCCGATGAAGAGTAGACCAATGATGATCGCCTTCAGCGGGCGATTCGTCTTTTCCCAAGCAAAAAAGATCGCAGCTGCGATCACTGTCGCAAGGAAATCTGGATTCCCAACAGTGCCAACGGGAACCCCATTGAGCTTTCGAAGACCAATCTCGTCCGAGTGATCGATGATGGAGGCCCAAATCATCAAGCAGGACTGGAACAATGCGATCACGACGACTGAAGTTCGAATCGCGAGGCCCTCGGCTGGGTTTAGTTTCGAAATCAAAAAGGCGGTCGCGGCGAGGACTCCGGCGAGCACTATGCTTTCGTGAAGCAATTCGAAGTGAACTGAAATCAGAGCGGCCACGATGGCGACGCCGACACTCATGAACCATTCGGCTCGATGGAACTCAGCAACTGCGCGACGAAACCATAGGCAGAGACTGAGAAGCCAAAAAAAGAAAATTTGCGGCAAATCATATCGGCGGTCAAATTCGGGCCAGGCCGAACATAAACTCAGGCTAAATAAGACCGCAACAATCAGTGCCCAGATGGACCCCTGCGGTAGAGTCGAGAGTCGGGAGGCAAGTCTTGATTGTCGGGTTTCTATTGTCGCAAGTGATTCCATGTTCAACAATCATTGTCGTTACCTGAATTGGTCTGGCCAACGAAATTCGTTATGTCGATAAGAGACCGGATCGGACTAAGTTCGCGCGAGCATCAATCGAGTCTACGTTTATGATCAGGGTGGTGAAGTATGGACAGTAAATCACATGTCGAGTTTGCTCTGCGCATTTTAAGTCCAGGCATGGAGGCAGCGGCACTCACGGCACTCTTTCCGCAGATTGATCGACGTCCAGCGACGCTTCACCGCAATTACGCACATCACTTAGCCAAAGTTAAAGCATTGACTCGGGTGGGGTGGGGCGCATTGAGCGGAGTACCCGACCTCGCAGAGGGCTTTACATTTCCGAGTTCGGCCGAAGTCGAATATGTGACTGAAAGATTTGCTTTGGAAAATCACCGAATAAGGTCCTATTTGGACGTCGGCATTCCGAACGTAATCAATGAAAGATTCATCGAGGCCTCGGAGATGGCCTATGTTTCGCATCTCTATCTGGACACATTCAATCAACCTGTTCAGGCCTTCGTTCCATCACGATCCATCGTCTCAGGGCAGTTTGAACTATGGGATAAGATTGGAGACTTTCGTTATCGACTCTATGTTCAGGGTGTTGTTGAGGAGCTTCGTGCAGAGTGGTTGAAGTCGTCGATTTGGAGTACAAAATTCACTGCAGCCGAAATGACAAACGCAATGATCGTTCGGCTGGCGCAACTTGCTGGCCGGCAAGACGAGGCGTTCGTCGATGCAGCTATGCGACAGGCTGGATTTCAAAGGCCGGCCCAGTCAAATTCCAATACCGCGCTGGCTTGGTTGACCGAAATGGAGACGGAGCTGTCGCGCTTGCATATGCGTTACCTGGCCTGAATGGGGTCAAAACCGTCGAGTGTGGGATTTTTTAACGTCAGTATTGCCTAGGCCTATTGGGAACCGACTTTATGATCTCGAGATCTTATTGAGGAGGTCTCTCCGTCCATGCGAACGAGAAGATCCATTCTGAATCTCATTGGACCGATCATGATTTTGGCTACATGGCTTGATATGCGTGTCGCTGAGAGCCTGCCTTCGGACACCACACCGAGATGTTCGGCTGTGAAGTTTGTTTCAGGATCGGGAGTTCGGCTGCGTGAATCGGCTGATCCTGCGTCCAAGGTCATTTTGATTCTGAAGTTCAATCAGGAAGTTTGTCTCCAAAGGCAACAGGGGGAGTGGAGCGAGATCAGGATGAGGAGCCTGTCTGCGACTGGATGGATCCCATCACAATTTCTGTCAGTAAAATACACGGAAACTGTAGAACTCGTTCTTGCGCTGTTTAAGGCTGAGGGCAAAAACGATCTTCATTCTGCAATTCAAATCGCCGAGCGATTGTTGGATTTCGAAAAGTTGAGTGAGAGCGAAGTTCGTCAAGACCTAATCGACCGACTTGTGAATTATCATTCGAAGTTAGGAAATAAAAAGAAGGCTGCATCAATTCGATCAATGAGAGGCGCACCCTTAGAGTCGGAGTCTCAAGATTATCACTCTCAGTCCAGTCTCTTTGGTCACTGGTTCTATCATACATTCGAAGGATCAAGCCAATATGAAGCGGAACATTTTGCAACTCATTGGGCGCAGAATGACCTCATCTTAGTTTTTGATGAGCTCGAAAGAGTCAGGAAATCAGACGAAGAATACCTTCGCGTGTTAAACACAATTGCATACCAGCACCCCAGATTTTTCGCCAAATTGTATCATATAGCATTCAGTCCAAATGCCCCCGCCGCCTTTGTGAAATTGAGGCCGAAACTTCATGATCCGAAGCTGATTCGATTCGTGTTGCCGAACAGAAACGAGCGGGGGCTCAATGGACCTGTTGTATCGGCGCTTACAAGCAAATTGGTCAATCGGCCCGAGATCATTCAAACTATCATGGAGAGTTGTGAATCGGGGGACCTGAGTCCGATTTGGAAATTGCTTTCTGAAAAGCACGTACGAACTCACTACATACACGTGGTCCGATGCTCGAGCGCTGAAGATCTAAGCGCCCTTCTCGTTAAATTCAATTCTATTGTGAGCGTCGTAGTTTTGATTGATCTGACAGACAATAAATCCATTGAAAAAGAAAAGCTGGCAGTCTTTTACTCTCATCTTCCAGAATTGGATCGATCGGATCCTAAAATTATTGAACGACTGATGTCGTTTGGCGCAGACATCCACACTTCCTTGCCTGTAGCTATAAGGTCCACTGCGAGGATGAGAGATTATGCGGCAAAGTGGAGTTCCTGCGAGAGCATTGTTTCCGCGGACTCCAAAGACGAAGAATTGCTCAAGCGTGCCGCCGCATTTCCTACCGAGGCATGTCTCAAAAAAGTTCACCCGAAGCTGAAGAGTGACTTCAATTTTGCAACTTGGGCCGTGGGCCGGCGTCCAGATCTCGTGACTTCGTTTGATGTGAAGTTTCAGATTGATCCTAGAATGATCAACCTACTGGTGAATCTTCGCTACCACCCGAACTGTCCCTTCAAGAAGATCCCAATGGAAATGGGAATCAAAGAAGTCAGGAGATTGGCCGAGTCCATTCAAGATTGTCGTGTAGGCCTTCAGCCGCATCACTTTGATGATCCGCAAGTCTACCGTAGTGTTCTAGATTCCAAACTGACCTATCAGCTGCTCGCACAGCTGCCCAAACGCTTCTGGGATGATCCATTAATTGTGACGAACCTACCAGTGCGTCACGAGACCAATTCGGAGTACGAACTATTCCGCAGCTTCGCGAATTCGACGACGATTCGAAACGTCGTCGCAAAGTTCGGTCTCAGTAGGCTTGGAAAGATAAAATCAGAACACGCTCTTGAGGAATATTATGATGCCAATCTTCAACTTTGCCTCATCAATACGAACAAGTTTGACTGGTCCGAAGCGATTCAGGCAGCCAAGGAGCGCGGAGAAAGTTGTAATGCTTGGCAGGAATTGGTTGCGGAGTGCCGATTGGGCGAACCTCCCGGTCATTCTATTGTTGAAAAGTGGAATGAGTTTCCATTCGAGGAAGTGAACCGCGTCTTTGGATGCGATTTATCTATTTCGAAGCCCGAGGAATGAGGTCGGGCATGTCATTTTTTTTCATTGATGCCTCGATCTCCCGGGAGGGCTGATTGTGTCGATTTTGACGAGGCGTCTGATTGGTGCGGCTTCCACATGGCTGATCGTCTTTGGTGAGGCTTCATTAATTTGTCAATCATCCGCTTACGCGACCGACAAAAAAGGGCTCTGCGCCTCTATCCTATATACTGTTGGTGCCTCAGTTAAATTACGCGCAGAAGCGAAAGCTCAGGCGAAATCAGTGGCCGTGTTGAAATTAAATTCCGAAGTATGTCTGGTCAAAGAAGACGGGCTTTGGTCCGAGGTCAAATTACTTGGCGAAGATGTGAGGGGTTGGTTGCTGGGTCAGCATCTCGGAGCCTCAAAAGTGAGTCTGTCGGAGTCATTGAATGAATACATGGATGCCGAGTATCGGGGAGATCGGGTTACAGCGATTCAGTTTGCGGAAAGACTATTGGAGCATCCGGACGTCGAAAATCAATCGATTAAGCTCGACATTCTGGACCGCCTCTCGGCTCTTCATCAAGGCGTTGGAAACCGGGAGATGGTCTCAAAACTTCAGGCGATGAGAAGTGCGATGTCGGCAACTCCTGCGCTAATGCCCTGGGAGAAGTCGATAAAAAATCCAATCTTTGAGAACTGGTTCTTCACTAAGTTTCCAGACACGAGCAACTACGAAGCATCAGAAGAAAGACCTCGGCCCGGAATGGAAGACCTCGTCATCGTACTAAATGAGCTCGACATTATCCTTTCCCGAGGTGGTGATCCAAGCCCGGTTATCCTGCGCTTGCAGCAAGACCTCGCCGCGCGGCCGCTTGAGCGGCTTTACAAAGATGCACTTGCGGAGAAGGCGGTTCCACTTTCGGGCAGGCTTCGTGCGATCTTGTTAGGGCCCCGGATCGTTAAACTGTCGATGGAGATCGAACCCGAAAGGCCGGGTGGCAAAATCAATCAGAACATTCTGGCTTCGCTTCCACAGGGTGCACTCAATGATCCGGAGGTTGTCAGAAACATTCTGGATAACTGCAAAGAGGGAGAAATCGATGTCATTTGGCAAAAGTTTGGCGCCGATGTGGCAAAAAGCCGTCCTTTTGAATTTCTTAGATGTCTAGGGGACAACGCCGGAGCGGCTTTTGATAAATACAAATTTCTCGTGAGCCATGAGCGCCTGAGGGAAGCGATCTCGGACGGGCAGAGGAACAGTCGGAAGTTGTCAGAACTCTACGGTCGATTGCCAGTCATGATTCGCTCAGATTGGTCCCTCATTGAATCCTTAATGAAACAGATGGTCGATTTCTATCACATTGCGCCTCAGGAAACGCGCGAGGATCCTCGCATGCGACAGTATGCTGGTATTTACGCATCTTGTGAAAACATCGTCGCGGTTAACTCATCGGATCGAGAGCTACTGTTGCGTTCGCATTATCGCCTGACTCGTGAATGTCTGGAGAAAATGTCGGAAAAACTGAAGAGGGATCGAGTCTTCGCCTCGAATTTGCTAACGAAGAATCCTCTTTTGGTTGAAGCGTTTGATCCGAGTATTCAGCTCGATACAACGATTGTTAAGTTGATCGCTAAACATTCGGTAGGCCGATGCCCTTATTCAAAGCTTTCTGGCAGGCTTTCGATTCAGTTGATTCGTTTGTTGGCCAGCGCAAATCGCGATTGCTTAGAGAGACTGGATGTTCGCGAGTTTTCTGACTCAGAGATTTATAACATCGTCGTTTCACAGAGGTTGTCCTATAAGCTTCTAGATATTCTGCCAAAACGCTATCTCACGGACCCCGCGGCGACGATTCAACTTCCGACAGAATTTGGACAATGGTCGGACACTGAAAAGCTAACTCCCTACATGAATGACACTGCTATTTTAGGAGTCGCAAGAAAATGGGGAATATTGAAACTTGCTGAGATCAAGGGGATGTATTCGGGTAATCTCCCGAGCAAACAAAACGCTGATCAAGAGGTTGCGGGCGGCACAGAGGATCATGAGTCGTACTCCATTGATGAAAATCATGGGCAGAATGCTATGGTGGGTGAGGAGCAAAGCTCATCTGAGGAGCTGAGGGTTTGGTCTCCGGCGAAATTTATTAGCCCAGAATTGTGGAAGCAGCTTTTTGAAATCGCAAAGTTGAAGCGGACTAAATGTTCGGAGTGGAAGTCTGTTTACGATGCTTGGCTGATGGAGCACGCACCAGGCGGTATGCCGCTACTCGATCATATGAGAGACATGAACTGCCCTGTGCCCTAAAGACAGCCGAAGGAATCGGAGAGACATCTACGATGTATAGAATTCGGATACATTTTGCGAAACGCCACCTGCTTCGCCGATGCTTGCGCGATTTGTGGTGGGGCCTCATGGGGAGATTTGCGAACTCTTATTCGACTCAGTCCTTGTTGAGATCATGGGTCAATTTTGAATGTCCGATCGTGAATCACCCTACTCAGCAGCATCTCCTCGATGCGAAACTGCACAACATGAGAGTTGCTGTTGAACGTCTTGATGGACTCATCATCGAGCCTGATCAAATTGTATCATTCTGGAGGTTCATCGGGGCGCCGACAGAGAGTCGTGGGTTTGTGAGCGGTCCCACATTCGAAGATGGTCGTGTGGTATCCACTTTTGGAGGCGGGTTGTGCCAAATCTCTGGTCTACTGTTTAATTTGGCCCTCGAATCAGGATGTGAAGTTATCGAAAGACACTCGCACTCGCTGGACGCTTACGGCGAGCGTCGTTATTTGCCGCTCGGTCGAGATGCGACCGTGGCTTGGATCAGCAAAGATCTTTGTTTTAGAAACACGACAGGTGTTCGTCTTCGACTGTCGGTCGGAGTTGATCGCCACCGCGCATTTGGACGGATTGAAGCTGATGCACCAATGGAGTTTAAGATTAAAATCGACTCTGAGATCAGTCAGGAGAACTTGGATCGGAAGAGAATTTTTGTGACGACCATACAAAGCATATCGAGGCGCGGCTCTGATTGGCGCAAGCTTCGCACCTTCACAAGTGAGTATAAGACCCTGACTCAAAATTGAATTTGTGATTGGCATGGAGTCACGCGAAACCCAAATTGATTAAAATGCTGACCAGAGCGGCCAATTAGTCCTGCCAATTAGTCCTGCCAATTAGAACTGCCAATTAGAATTGCCAATTAGAATTGATAGATGATGCCGGCGGATGCGGAGATGTGGCGCTGCGAGATGCTGGTCGCGGGCTCGGTGCGATTGCCTGAGCCCGTGAGGCTTGAGGAGTAAAGGGCGAACTCCAACTGTGAGCGAAGAATCAGGTTCATGGCGAGGCGTCGGTCGACGAAAAAGGAGAACTCGTTGATGGTGTTGCTTGAAGAGTCGCCGCTGCGAATCGGTGACTCGGTGAGCTTGGTGAGGAAAAGCATACTGAGATCGCCGCCGATGGCCCAGCGGCGCAGTCGTTCATTGGGGTCAGAGGCTTGATTGGCAAAGCCGCCGAGCGGGAAGTAGATGCCGACGCCCGTGAGCACACCGTTGTAGTTCACGGTGGTGAGGCCCTGAGGCGTGGAGTCGTCGACATACATTCGATAGTAGCTGAGGCCTCCGCGGAACTGAAACTTGGGGCCGAAGAAGTCGTTTCGCATGAGGAAGTTGTAAGCGAGCGAGATGGAGTATTTGTTCAAAGCATGATTGAGGGTTGCGGGGCTCGCGCCTGTGCGCGGATTGGCTGTCGAGAGAATGCCTTGTGTGATTTCAGCTTGGACTGTCCAGTTGGGATTGAGCCAAAGTTCGCCGTCAACTTCGAGAAGAGGGTAGAAATCGGATTTCGCTTCGAGTGCGCCGACACCGGAGAGATTCATGCCGCCCTTGTACATTCCTAGGCCAGCTTTCACGCCAACTTGTCCGAAGCTGGGTTCGCGAATGGGTAACCACTCTTCGGCTTTAGCGCCGAAGGCGACGCCGTGATCAGGACGATCTTGAAGTGATCCTTCCTCGGTTCCGCTCGTCAAAGTCTGATCTGTGCCATACTCGACGGCATTGAGTCCGGCGATCTTATTGAGGCGGCGAATCGCGCCGCGCTCCTTTTCGGCGGTGACCACTGCAAAGCTCAAGGTGTCATCGACTTTCAGAACACGAATGCGACCTAGAATTTCTTTTTCGTTAGAGATGAGAAATCCGAACTTGGGATGGCGATTCAGCGAGATGACCTGCACGACAGCGAGATCTTGATTCAGTTGCACGCCGTCGACGCGTCCAAGGTTGAGCGTGACGCGATTTCCTTGGCGGCTGAGGATGAGTCCGTCGTAAGGAATTTTGCGAATGAGGCGTTGATAAATCTGACTGACTTGGTTTTTGACCTCGGCAATTTCAAAGCGATTGAGATCTTTGACTTGCTCTTGAAGAAGCACGCGTCCGTCGGCCTTCATGATGAGGCTCAGCCGAATCGAAAGTCCCGTCGGGCCTTTGGTGATGGAGGGAAGAATCACCGCATCGACTTGAATCGGCGCCAAGAGTTGCTGAGTCAGCGACGGGTTGTCTTCGAGTTCAATCGGGGATTTTGGAAGCGAAACCAGTCCTGTGTCGGCGTACTCCCAGCGATGTGAACTTTTGAGTAAGCTCATCAAATGCGCTTCTATGGGGCGTACAAAAATTCCGTCGACATTGTCGGCGCCTGGGAGAACTGAGATTTTGCGAATGCTGATGAAGTCGTCGGCTGGTGAAGTGAACACGGCGGCTTGTTCGACACGTGGGGATTGGGCGTCGGTCGGCGCGGGCGCTTGGGCAGTTTGTGATGCGGCCACCTCGACGAAGGCCAACTGGACAAAGGTCAGTGCGGGGATCACAGAAGTCAGCAATGCTTTCGAGTGGCCCAAGATCTGAGCTGAAAGCCGACGAGTTTGACAGAGCAGCTGGCGCATAGAGAGCCTCACCTCTCACATTGTGCCGCGCGTATTTCAGAGGCACAAGCGAGTTTGAGTTTGAGGTCGGGAGTCGGTGGTGCCGAGGGCGCAAACCAGACCCAAGGCCGTCGAGTTTTCGAGTGCTAAGGCCGAAACGTAGAGTATGCATTTCGCCTTGAGCCGGATCGAATCCCAACTGAATTCGACCCAACTGAAACTGACCCAAGTGCAATTGAACCGACGAGCGAGTTCGCGAATCGAAGCGCTTTGGCTCTGTCTGTTGGTGTTCATCTTCGTGCCGACCCAAGCGCAAGCGCAGCTGGATCCTAGCTCAGCACTGCTGTTGGCGCCTCCGGCGCAAGTTGCGCCTCGGCCGACACCTGTTGATCGGCGGGGAGATGGTGGGCGCTATCAAGTTCGTCCGACTCCGAATGTGGCGGGCCGTCGCGTGGATCCTTCAGGGCAACCTGCGGCGGCTCCAAGCCCGACGCCTAGTGAAAACGGTGATGGCGTGGCCTCGACCAAACCGTCCACTCAAGAGGGCGAGCCCAAAGTGGAAACACCGCCGAGTACTTCACCGGTTCAGCCCGAATCTCCTGCGGCGAACGAACGCGTGGTGATGGCATCGAAGGTTCTCGAGATGTCATTCTCACCGGGTTATTTCTATTTGGATTCCAAGAGTGATTCGGGCTATCGCAACTTTCAGGCGGCGAGCCCGGCTGTTCAGCTCGACGCCGCGGTTTGGTTGAGCGAACAATTGGCGGTCGAGTTGGAGATGGGCGCGAGTCTTGGGGCATCTGTGAATGATGGCGCTCATCGACAAGTCGCTTTGAATCGAAACGATCTGGCCATCGGAGTTCAGCGCCGTCGCGTGTTTGGCGGGGGCGAATTTTTGTACGGCTTGGGATTTTTTGAGAATCAACTGCGTGTGTCCGCGGATGCGCAGCGCAGACCTCGCATGAGAACATCGGGTGTGCGCTTAAGCCTCGAAGGGCTGTTTCGTTTGCCGGAAGGTCAGTGGGGACTGGGTGTGGACTTTTCTCCAAAGGCGAGTCATGCCGAAGAGCCGACGGGCATTCAACTGAAGTCGGGCGGCAATGTGGATTCGCATGCTTTGGGGTTTTCATTGCGGCGAGTTTGGACTTTGGATCAATCGAGTTCCGTATTCCTGAAGCTCACGCATTCGGTGGAGCGGCACTTGTTCTCTGGGGACTCGAGCCTTCCTGATCCCGTGACCGGCGCGACGCTCACGAACGTCGGGGTCACGCAGAGCACGACTCTCATCCAGTTCGGTGTGGGCTGGAGCAACTGAGATTTAGGCCGAATGTTTTCTGGCATATCCTAGGGACATGATTCGTCTCCTCATCGTCGACGACGCCCCCTTTATTCGCGAGCTGGTGCAACTGAATTTGCGCGATCAGGGGATCAGTGTCGTCGCCGAAGCGGAAGACGGCGCTGAGGCGGTTGTGGTCGCGCGCACGGTGCGACCTGATGTGATTTTGATGGACCTTGCGTTGCCGCGCATGAATGGGATCGAAGCCACAGAAGAAATCTTAGCGGAACTGCCCGAGACTAAAGTGATCGCGTTTTCGACGGCGGATCAAGAGTCTGTGGTGGCGCGCGCGATTCAGGCAGGGTGTTGTGACTTTTTATCGAAGCCGTTCACGTCGGAAGAACTCGTGAAGGTGATTCATCGCGCGATGGCGGATCGCGGTTCAAGCAAGGAGGCTTGATGGGTGAGTTGAGCTTTGTCGTGAAGAGTTTCATTTTTTCCGCGCTGCTGATCTCGGCGCTGCAATTCCGAGTTGGAGGATCAACTCTGGAGGCGACTTCAGAAGCATGGATTCGCCAGGCACCGCTTCCGCGTTTGCTGCATGAAGTGGCGCAGGGCGCGGTTCATTTAAGTAAAGAAGTTTGGTCGACGGTGCGCGGGCAGTTTGATGAGGCCTCGGAAGAGGCCGTCACGCGCTTGAAGGATCGCCGAGAGGAAAGCTCTCGGCGCTGATTCCCATTGTTTATCGTGTGACTTCGCGACCGTTGCTTTGGCCTCGGCTTGTGGCTGTGCGGCCATCGGCGATTTGCGCCGCCTGTGTATGGTTGCCAGAAGCAGCCTTCGCGCAGTTCAGACCATCTCGTTTGGCGGCATGATAGACTTGGCCGGCTCGTGTGAAGCGATCGTTGGGATCATCGCTCGACGTGGTGCGAGTGCGGGCCTGGGCCAAGCTCGAAGACAGGGCGATCGCGGCGATCGTCATGGCAAAGAAGAACTTAGCTCGGTTCGACTTAATCGTGTGAGTTGAGCTTGCGTGTTTCATATCTTTTCCTCCGCTCTCGATTTGTCGGGGGGGCCGATTCAAATCGCATTGAAACTAGCTGCTTTGATAGATGTTCACGCTTCGTGCCAGCCTCATTGCTCAAATCGAACTGACGCCGCGCTGATCTCAAATTGATGCGAATCTGGTGCGGTCGACTTGCGGTGACCTTTATGGGCCTACTTGGACCTCGACGCCTGTTCAGTTCTTCGACAGCGGATTCAGGGGGGCGGCTTAAAAACAAAAAGGCGCGCGGGGAAACCCCGTGCACCTTTCAAGGAGAAGGAAGCAAGTTGTGTCTCAAAATGAGACGGAATCAGCGTGCGGTGTCGTCGCCGCCGTTGTTGGTTCGCTGCAGAACATCTGCTGTAGAACCTGGAACCAGACGGCCTTCATAACCCAGCTTCGGAGAGTTTCGATTTTCACAGTTTCGGCAAGGCATGCCGTGATCGCTCGCGTAGGGAACGCCATACTCTGTAGCCGATCGATCGGGAATCTCCGTTAGATTCGGATCAGCCGAAGCCAAGCCGACGAGACCGAGCGACATGACCAAGCCCAATGACAAGGCCACCTTTCGCAAAGTGGTTGTCATGCCCGGGCTTTCATTCTGCCTTTGGGGTGACTTGTTATTCATACCTACCTCACTCCTTCTCTTGCGACGAAGTCGCAGATCTGTTTCTCAATTCAAAAACGTCGACGTCTTAGAGGTTCAACTCCGAGGTCGCCGGCGCAATAATATCCAATAAGTTATTGAAGGTGCTCGCCACCTGGAGGGCCACCGTCGGGCCGCCATCGGGACTCACCACATTGCGAATCTCACCGTTCGACTTGTAGGTCACCATAATCGTGCCCACTTTAGGACGCGTGATCTGCGCGGGTCGACCGGACTTCTCTTCGTACTTGATCTGCACTTCTTTCTTAGCGTGATCGATGATGGTCGCAATTCTGCCGCGGGCATCATAGGTCAGACGCACGGATTGTCCGTCGCTGTTTTGAGCCGCGATGAGGTTGCCTTTGCCATCATAGGAGAAAGTGGTGTCGCGTTTGGCGGCCGCCTTGCCCTTAGCATCGAAGTACTCGGTGATCACCCGAGCCACCTTGTTGTGCTGCTTGTTGTACTCAAACGACATCTTCGAGTTGGCGTTGGACTTCACCTTGATCAGGCCGTTGTCGTAATACTCAAACGCCGTCGTGTTGGAGCCTTTCTTTACCGAAGTCGGGCGGCCAAACTCAGGATGATAAGTGATGTCGACGGTGTCGCTTTGCGATTTGTTCATCACACGCGAAAGATAGCGACGTCCGTCTGAGCGCTTCTTCAGCCAAAACTCAAAGCGCGCCTTGTTGACGATTTCGTTGCCGCACTTCTTTTCGGCTTCCGACCAGAAGTGATCTTGCGGCGTGGTTTTGCTCGTCTCGTAGTTGTAAGTCTCCTTACAGATCTCTTTGCCATCCGAGCGATCCTGGAACGACGTCACCCAGTCCTTCTGTTTGTTGTAGGTCAGGGCTTTAAACGTGCGATCCGGGTAAGTCACCTTGGTGAGATTGTGATTGTCATCGTACTCGAAGGTGTATGTGTTGGGCTGACCCTTGGGGTTCTTCCACATGTTCTTCACTTCAGCTAAATCTTCTCCGACGTACTTGTAAGAGGCCTTCACACCGCCAGGTCCGGAAATCTCTTTTACGCGTTTTGTGGGATAGAACTGAAAGGCCAACTTCTTACCCGTGTTGTCGGCGACCTCGCGAAGCACAGGGCCCGCGTAAGTCAGACGCAGGTAGTTTCCGTTTTTGTCATAGATTGCCGTGAGGCGCCCTTGGGGGTCGAATCTTTGTGAAGACCCGTCGCTCAGCGAGCGTGTGTAAGTGCTGCCATCGAAGGTGATCGAGTCGATTTGCAAGGAATCGGATGTGTAGGTGACGCCCTTTTGCACTTGCGGCTCGGGGAGGTTGATGAGGCGGGCGCGACGCGCGCGATACTCGGCGTTGTCCTCAAGCTCGGCCTCCATGTTGGCAATGATGTCTTTGCTCGCCGTGGGATTGGACTTTTTGTATTCGGCGATGATCTTTTTGATCAACTCGGTCTTCGCGGAGTCGGCGGTTTTGGATTCAGGCTTAAAATAGATTTCCTGTCCGGCACCGCACTCAGTGAGCTTGATGCTGCCCTCAGGGGTTTTCTCGAGCGTGGTCTCGAAATCTGAACACCAGCCAAAGCCGAAGATGCCATTGAAAACCGAGCGGCTGTTGTAAGTGCGTTGCACTTTGAGCGGATAGCCTGTGGTCTGCACTTGGATGTCGAGCCAAGACTCCGTGTAGTTGGCGTTCTTCATGTCGACGGTCGCATCGGCCGAGAGTGAAACAAAGAGTGCTGTACCGGCGATCGCTGAAACTGCGGCAGAACGCAGAGCCGTCGGAGTGCTCGCTCTGGATGTCGACATTCGCTGAGAGTTCTCAAGTTTCTTCATTCGCGTTCTCCCTTGGACTTCCCTATCAATTTTCGCAAATCATCTGATCGCGTCGCGGTCCTTCGCGCGGATCGTGCTTGCCTTCAGCATTACACCTTAATTCTAACGATCTTTCGCATGGCGATACCACCCACAATTTGCAGCGTGAACATCACGAACAGAGCGATCAAGCCCAGAGTCGTGGTGAACAAGACTTTCACGTAGTTGGGATCGACCATATAGAACAGGACCAAGAGTGCGAGCGGCACCAAGGTGATGATCGTACCTTGCATCATTCCTTGCGCCGTCATGGCCTCAATCTTCTTTTCAATTTTCTGACGTTCGCGAACCACATAGACGATGGTCTGGAAAGTCTCGGCCATGTTACCGCCGGTCTCCTGGAGGATATTGACCGCGGTCACGAACATTTGCACATCTTGGCGGGGAATTCGGTTGGCCAAGTTTGTGAGTGCTTCAGCCAGAGAAGCACCGACGCGAATTTCGGCTAAGACGAGGCCGAACTCTTGGCTGATCGGGTTCGGCATATTCTGTTGCACGCGTTCCATACACTGTTGTGGCGAAAGTCCGGCTTTGATCCCGTTGGCCATCATCGTCAGGCCGTCGACCATTTGGTCGACGAAGCGATTGCAGCGACGGTTCCAGAGCGATTCCATGATGATTCGCGGAATCGACCACATGACCACAGTGACCACGCAAGCCATAAACACGCCCAGGCCAAAGTGCGGCCATAGGAGGAGAAACAACAAGAAGCCCAAGCCGAAACTCGAAAGCAACATCATCCATGTGACTTTGCTACGGCTTGTGTCGACAAACATCAGACTCATGAGTCGCAGGACTTCTTCGCGCTGGCCCAGCGAGCGTTTATGCAGCCACGCCAACGCGCGATCCGCCCACATATAGCTGATGGTGAAGGCACTGCCGCCGCACACTAGATACATCATCAAATCGGATTTGAAGATCGCCATCATGAACGACCTCCGCTGGGCTTGGATGTGGGAGTGCGTTGCGCCCACATATAGCTGATGGTGAAGGCACTGCCGCCGCACACTAGATACATCATC
>ERZ761609.604-NODE-604-length-39860-cov-19.992740_pt1 | contig 39860 bp, 30 predicted proteins | sample MGYA00511163_ERZ761609 | MGnify/ENA primary metagenome ERZ761609 (study PRJEB28899, sample SAMN02445070) | bioreactor sludge metagenome | biome: EBPR sludge | place: Australia: Brisbane, Thorneside Wastewater Treatment Plant | collected 2011-12-16 ...
GGGTCCGGGTTGGAAGGCGGCGGTTGATGCGACGTTGAGAATGTGGCCTCGGCCTCGCTCGCGCATGGGGCGACCGAAGAGATAGGTGAGTTCGGTGAGCGCACGCATGTTCACTTGCATCATGCGCTGTGTGACGCCCCACTCGGTATCTAAGAAAGGACCATAAGATCCAAAGCCCGCATTGTTCACTAGATAGTTCACTTGCAGACCCAAGTTTCGACACTCGTTGAAAATGTTTTGAGGCGCATCGGGCTCGGAAAGATCAATCGCGATCACCACGCATTGAATACGATGCGTGGATTCAAGCTCGCGCGCCAGCTCTTGAAGCTTGTGCGTTGTGCGCGCCACCAGCACGAGGTGAATTCCGTCTTGCGCGAACTTTCGAGCGAGTTCGAGGCCAATGCCGCTGGATGCTCCAGTGACGAGAGCGAATTCGCGGGGCGTGGCTGTTGATGCTGGTGATGTTGATTGGGGAGTTGGGGCGGTTGAGTCTGTCTTCGACATAGGCGCTCCTTGACCGTGATGAAGAGTGTCAGAGGCGTGAGGGCCCAACGTCTTGGCTTCTTCTGCGCCTCACGCTTGAGAGTGTCAATTTGGTGAGGCTTGTGGGCCTTGGCAAGGTCTTGCTGGGATTTAATGCGAGGACGAAAATGAAAGAGCCAAGGTTTGAACCTTGGCTCAGTGTCTCAACGACTTCTTAAGACTCAGGCGATGCTCAGATCGAGTCGGCTTCGCCGTCGATCAAAATCTCAACTTCTTCGCCTACGGCAACGCCGCCAGCTTCCAAAACTTTGTTCCAAGTCAGTCCGAAGTCTTTGCGGTTGATCTTGCCGGAAAGCTCAAAACCAACTTTATCCTTTTGGTTAAAGGGGTTCTTGGTTTTACCGATGAACTTACCTTTCAAAGTCACGGGCTTCTTGACGCCTTTGATGGTCAAATCGCCATTGACGGTGACTTCTTGCCCAGGCTTTGCCGCGAATTCTTTGGCGACAAACTTGATCGTCTTATTCGCGGGCTTCGTCACATCGAAGAAGTCCTGATTGCGAAGGTGGTCGTCGCGATCTTTGTTGTTCGTATCAATCGAGGCCGTGTCAATCGTGACATCCAGGCCCTTCACCTTGCCGGCCTTTTCGTCGAAAGTGAAAGTGCCTTCAGCTTTGTTGAAGCGCCCTTTCACAGATGACACCACCAAGTGTTGAATCTTGAAACCCACGTTCAGGTGAGTCTGATCGAGACTGTACTTGACCGACGCTAACGCGGGTGTCGCGAGCATTAAAGACAGAGCCAGAGAAAAAACGGATTTGGAAACGAATGCGTTCATAAAGATGGACCTCCACATCTGGATGCTAAGTCTGCGGAGAATGCGGCGTGCCTGTCGAGGTGAATTTCGTCGAGGTCGCGACAGTTCACAAAAGCGTAGGTGGCTGTTCGCGCAACATAATGCTGACTTGCGCCGGTAAGGGCCGAGGCTGCTCAGCTGTGCTGACCAAGGTCTCGGCGCCATGAGCGTAGAGGTTTTGCAGCCACAAGAGGTAAGGGCGATTGGGCCAATCCTCGTCGATCATTCGTCGCGGAGAAAAGTGAAAGTTTGAAGTCTCCTTCGCTTCCGCGAGAAAGAATTGTTGGGAGAGAAACCGACGCACTTCCATGCGGCAGGCCTCGGCCAGACGTGAGGCCCCCCAACGAGGGCGCGGTGAATGGACAAAGATCCGCGTCAGCGAGGTGCGTTCATTCACAGGCTCCAGAGTGATCAGCATGCGATTCTTCACTTGTTGCGGCCCCGGCTCACCAAAGCTTGAGACCGCCAAGCAGAAGTTCCCGCCCCACACTGTGAAGTCGAGTTGTGCGCGATCGCCTTTTAAGCGACGGATGACTCGATCCGCCCAGGTGTTTCCGGTGATTTTGTAATCGATGATCACGCGGGCGTGTCGATCATGCTGTTCAAAGTGCGGCCGAGAGTAGGGTGTGCGCCCATGCACGTTGGCAAAGTGAGCCATGTCGAAGGCGTTGGCTGGCACCAGATACCAAGGCGCATCCTGCTGAACGAGTGTTTCGCGAAGGTGGATGAAGTCATCGGGGTTTTCGTCGTTGAAAAACGGCAGTGGAAATTGCGCACGGGCGCCGTTGAAGAAAAACGCTAAGCCATTTCGTTCCGTGACTGGGTAGCGGGTGAGCTTGGCCCAGGCCGGCGGGGTTCGATCCTGAGCGTAGGGTATATGTGTGCAGCCGCCGTGTTGAGCGTCGAACTCCCATTTGTGAAAAGGACACACAAGCTTCGTGCGTGAATCGCGTGAGCCGTTTGCGCTGATCACTTCGCCAGAAACAAGTCCGGCGCCCATATGCGGACAATGGGCGCTCGTGACATACAGTGCGCCCTGCTCGTCGCGAAACGCGAGAAACTTTTTACCGGCGATCTCGCGAAGACTCGGCTTCGAACTCAAATCCTTGGAGCGGCCAAGAAAGAGCCAGCTTTCCGGAAGAAGTGGCATCTGGCTCATAGGGGCACCTTTGCTGTGAGGGTCGCTTCCAGATCTTGCTGTGCGTGTCGAAGTTGTGCGGGCGTGGGGCGACCGTCAATCGCGTCAGTGAACAGTCCGAGGGCGATCAGTCCACGAAGAATCAGCCAAGAGAGATCCAATTCGCCGCGACGGAAATCATAGCGTGCGGACCGAGGCACGAGGTGATGATTGGAGTGCCACTCGCCCGCGAGCCATCCCGCCAGTTTCAGATTCAGCGAGAGATCCGGAGATGAAACTTCACGATCCGCGCGGCGCTGGTCGCGACCTGAGCCGTGGGATTTGTAATTGAAGTGACGAACGCTAAAGAGCCACAAACTCACGCCCCAAGCGAGCGCTCCCACTCCCGCGAGGCCGCCCAGTGCGTACGCCAATGAAAACCAAAGCGTCCAATTGATGGCAAAGTCGATGAAGGTGTCGCGCGGATGCACCAGGCTGCCCCAGCGCTGATAAGTTTCGTAGTCATTGAGTCGAAGTCCCCAGCGCGAATGCGCCAGGGGCGCGAGGATGTGGCAAGCTCGAGCATAGTCTTCGCGCGACAGATCCGGTGAAACGCGTTGGTGATTGGCGTCGGCGAGCATGCAGGCCAACCAACCCAAGCGAGGCGCATAAGGATCAAGTAAGGTGTCAGAGTAGGCATGATGCACTTGATGAGAGAGCACATAGACTTCTTCGGGTACGGTGCGCGGAGCGAGGTGACGAAGTAGGGCGAGGGCCCAAGGAAAACGCGCGCGAAAAGCGCGATGAGATCCCAACCGATGATAGTAAAGCGTGCCGTGCCAATTCATGGCGAGCGAGCAAAGTGCAAGTCCCGCGAAAAACGCCGGCCAAGTGAAGTGAAACAAGAAAAAGCCAATGGCGATCGAAACAAAGAACAAATTCACCCCGAGGTTCATGGCGCCAAGCCAAAGGCGGGGATCGCGATCGATGCGAAGTTGTATCACATAATGGCTCAGCACTTCTTGGGCCGAGGGAACTCGGCCGGCGTAGGCTGGACGCGCCAGTAAACGTTGCAGGAATGGCGGCAGGAATTTTGTCGGCTGCGTTTGTGATGAAGAGCGGGATGAGGCGCTCTCTGGGGGCCTGGGTGTGGTGGTGGGTGTGGTGGCGGGTGTGATTGTGGGTGTGTATTGGGGCGCATGGACCAAGGCCATGCTGTGTGCCGACTGCAAAATTGTGGATGAATTGTGGTCGAGGTCCGTCGCCATGGGGCTCAGTCTTCAATTTTGCGGAGATGGCGTCATGCGCTCATGATGCGAGGCGATAGCGGCGGCGACGGGCTTGGCGTTGAGGTGAAGTCTTGTCACGCTCTTAGGCGAACGACTGCGAGATCGTGATGGCATGATTTTGGGATCGGGTTGGCCAAACTGCGTAGGCAAGCTTGGCAAAATTTTTTCCTGCATTTCGGTGGCGAAATTCGCGGTGAGCTTTTGAATTCACCGCAAAGGGAGATGGCATGTTCGAAATTTCGAGTGGATCGCGAAAACTGAACCTCATTCAAGGGCGCGAGAGTCGCAACTTCGCCCGAGCTCAACAACGATGGGTGGTGAGCTGTTTGTTGGCGGCAAGTCTCAGCGCGTTCGCGACTTCTGCGGCGGCCGCTCCCAAAGCAATGTCGAAGGCTCCGCCCGCGGCGCCGAAATTCGCGACGACTCTGGAAGGCGGAACAGGCCTGCCGGCAAGTGCTTATCCCTTCATGTCAGAGGCGCAGTTTCAGGATCTCATGAAGAAAGCGCGCAAAGGCGAGCGCCGAATCGCTTCCAATGGTTATGACTTTGAAGGCTCGCTTTCGCCGCAGTTTAAAAACTTCCGTGAGCGTTTTTTGCAAGTCACCCAAGCCAGCGAGATCGATCCCTTGCTCGCCAAGCTTGAAGCTGAGTTCGACACTTATCCGGCGGACTTGAAGTTGGTCGCTTCGCAGATCATTCCACTTCGCGAGTGGCGTGGCTTTGTGTATCGCTTCCGTCCGCTTGCCGAAAAGGCGCGCGTTGTGCACTCGATGCTGTTGACGACGGTGCAGGACATGGCTTCGAACATGCGCATCTACATTCCCACGCGCCAAGCGGAAGCACTGTTTGCCTACATGACTCAGCCCTATGATGGCGTGACGCAGTTTAAGGAAGCTGAGGACTTGCAGCAGTGGGCCGTGCAGCGAGTTTATCCGGCGATGGTTAAAGCAAGCGATCGCGTTCGCGCTTTGGATCTGTCGCGCCCTGTGGTTTGGGACAACAAAGTGTTCTATGGAATCGGTTCTTTCCCCGATAACTTGGATCGCTATTCATTGGTGGGTGAGCCGGAGCGTCGCGCGCTTTTGGCGGCTTCACATCAAGGCATGGCGTTCACGACGGCTTTCCGCGCCTATTCGGTGAAGGGCCTGTTTGATTTGTCGGTTCGACTCGGCAAGCTCTATGGCTTTGACGGATTTTTAGGTGGTCAGGTTGAGGGTGCGCCGATGGAAGATCGCGTGGCGCAGTTCCGTCGTTATCCCAATTTGTTCCTGCTGTACGCGGATGGCGCGGACTGGACACAGCTGTCTTGGCGGCATGTGCGTGAGTCGGTGTATTGGACGGCGGCGGCGTGGGAAGAAATCAAGGATAAGCCTGAGAGCGAGCTTTCGGCCTTGAATCCGATTTTCTTTCAAACCTTCCGTCGCGGCATTGGCAATCAAATCAATGATTGGAAAGCTTTGGTCGCTGGACCCACGACACTCAGAAGTCGGGTGACCAACGAAACCGTCACGGTGCACCTTGAGCAGTTGTATCGAAATCCTCCGGCGGACATGAAGTCGTTGATGCCGACCGCATTCGAAGGTGGACCGCGCTCCACCAGCATGCAGATCAAGCAGCGCGATGCGCGCGGCCGCGAAGTGGCTCAGGCTGTTGAGTATCGAAACTATTTCCGCGGTCGAGCGACCGATTGGAATTTGAGCGCCTACAAGCCTTGGATGACATCGTTGTCGTCGGGCTCTGAGGTGGGACGTGCGCAGCGAATTCTGTCGCAGAGCTGGGGCGGAAGCCTGATGGCGATGCCGCTGACGAACTTCGTCGAGTAGATTGAAGCTCGGAGAATGAATCCGTGAAGAGTTTGATCGGGCTGCGAACTTTGCGTCGCAGCCTGCTTTTTTTGGTGTTGGTGGCACAAAAGTACCCTCGACGGGTACTGAGTGTGGGCTTGCTACTTTGGCTTGTGGCGATCTCGGGGCTTCCACGTTTGAAGACCGTCATCAGCGTTCATGAACTCTTGCCCACTGAGTTCTCAAGTGTCGTCGAGATGCGCGATCTGGATCGGGACTTCCGCGTCGGTCGTCAGGTCAGCGTGAGTGTTGCTCGTGATGATGCGCCCATGAGTGAGGCGGACCTCTGTTCCATTCGACGTTGGCTATCTCAGCGCGTGATGGACGACACCTCATTGATTGCGGTGAGCTCGCCCTTTGACTTGCGACAGGCGAAGCGGGAAGGCGAACGGCTCAATTTTCATTCGGTTTGGAAGCTCAATTGCGAGTCGCCGTCCAGCGAGCCCAATTCCTCCTGGCTGACAGCTCTTCGGTCCACGCCTTGGTCGGGGCTTGTGGTTTTTCCCAAGCGCGAAGCTTTGCTCTTTGAATTGAGTCATAATGACGAGGTCACAGACCCACGATTCGGCGCCTTCGCGCCCACGCGTCGCGTGGAGATGGAGTCGAGTTTACACGCGGCCCTTCCCGCGCATTTGCGAGCGGAGATCGGCGGCAGCGGTATTTACGAATCGTTCTTGGTGGAGGGAATTCAGCGTTACGGGCTATTGAATGCTTCGATCCTCGCTTTGGTTTTGCTCTTCTGTCGCTGGTTCACCGGCACTTGGCGCGGCGGAGCCCTCTATGCAGGGTCGCTGATCATCACCGGCAGCTCGCTCTATGGGATCATTGGTTGGAGTGGGTATCCCATGGATGTGTTGTCGAATTCACTCTTCATGATGACGGCCGTCGCAGCTCTGCAAGACTTTTTGTATCTGACGGGTGCGGTTCGGGTCTCGCCGATTCAGGGGGCTGGTGCAGGTCACGCGGCTTTTCGCCGATTTGCACTGCCGTGTTTTTTCACTTCGCTCACGACGATGATTGGCTTTGGCAGCCTCGGTGTTTCGTCGATTGATTCGGTGGCGAGATTTGGAATGTGGGCGGCCTTGGGTGCGCTGTTGGAGTGGTTCACGTTATTCATGTTGCTTCCAGCCTTTGTGCGCGTGATTCCCTCGGCGCTGAATTGGGCCCAGTCGATGCCGCGCTCGGTGCAGAGTTTGGTGAATCTGTTCTTGTGGCTTCCGCGAAAGTCCTCAATGCGCCAGATTTGGCGCGCAGGTTTGTTAGCCGTATTTGTTGCAGCAGCCGTGGCCTCGCCGAGCTTACGAATTTTTGAAGATCCAAAGTCCATGTTGCCCGACACTCACGCCTACCGTGAGAAGCTGGCGCGTTGGCAAAGTGAGCTGGGGTGGGAATTCGCAACCAATCTTGAGTTCCCAGAAGCGCTGCCGCTGGCCGAACGCCAGCGCCGAGTCGAGCTAGTCACGCGGGGCCCGGGAGTGGTGCGAGTTGATGATGTGTCGATCGTCGCCAATTGGATGAGCCAGGGTTTGGATGAACTAGATCGCGCCTTTGTCGAACGCGAACTTTACGAGAGCGGACGCCTCAGGAGATTTCAAACACCCAGTGGACGAGGTCGTGCCATCATTTACGTCGCCACTGCGGAGGTGGGCCAAATCGATGCGCTCCGCGAGTTTGTTGACCGAGAAGTTTGTCCTCAGCGCGAGTGTCGCTTGGTGGGTGAGTTGGTGGCTTACTCCGACTTTGTTCGCTCCATCGCCACGACACTCTACGAATCATTGATCGTGAGCGTTGGCCTGGTCGCCTTAGTGTTGATGGGGTTGATCTTTGTACGACTGCCCCGAGGGGTGCGCTTCTCACAAGGAACGATGTTGATCTTGGCGTCGTTTTGGGGGCCTGCGGCCGTGCTGTTGATTTTGGCGGCGACACAGATTCCGCTCAACATGGTGACGGCGATCTGTGCCTCGGTGGTCGTGGGTCTAACGGGTGACAATGCGATTCAATTTTTGTTTGGACGCGATCGCGGCCCAAAGGCCTTGGCGGACGCGGTGGAGTTCAAATCCGAAGCTGCAATTCTGACGGGTGCGATGATGGCCTGCCTCAGCTTCGTCTTCCTCTTGAGCTACTTTCAGCCACCGCGAACCTTGGGTCTGCTGTTGGCACTGAGTTTCATTGTCTGCCTTTGGGGAGATCTGAATTTGCTTCGCTTGTTGCTCGATGGAAGGCGACGCTCGAGCTCGGAGCCATCCAAGACCACAGGCTAATCATGGTCTGATCAAAGCGGAAAATTAAAGTGTCCAACCCAATGCGCCGATCACTTGCAGGCCTTGCGAGCGCGAGGATTGATCGCCACCGAGGTGGAGCAAGTATTCGGTTTGCAGGTCGAAGCGAAAATCTTGATTGAGATCCACGCGCAGGGCGGTGCCGGGAATGATCGTAAAGGCCGTGCCTCGCGCGTGCGTGCGCAGTGTGACGTCACCGTTTTCACCTACGGCGCGATAACTGCGCACAGCGTACTCGGTCAATCCCATTCCCAGAGTCAAGGCCGGACGAACACGCGAGTGGGTCAGCCAGTAAGCGACTTCGGTTCGCGTGGAGATCATGCGCAAGTTGTCGATGGTCACGGCTTGATCGATGGCGTGATACAAATCGAAGGAGGCCCGCGCTTCGAGACTTCCCCACGGGCTCATCAATTCCTGAGCGAGACCCAGGCCAAAGCTGGTCGCACCATTTCGCATACGAGCGTCGAATTGCGACCACTGAGCGCGGAGTGCGCCGCCGCGAACGCTGACGCTTCGTCGATCGCCGAGTGCCCAGTTGCCTCGCGGGCCGGTCACAGGAGATTGCGCGCGAATTTGCGCGGACTCTGTCGCCTTGGCGGTGGTCGCCGTTTCGGTGATGAGTGTGGGTGTTGTTGTCTCCACCGATGTCGCCGTCGACGCCGCTGTGATCGCGGAAGCGGAGGTCGCGGACGTTGATGTTTCGATCTTGGTATCGACGTCGTTCGCTTGGGCAGACTCAAGAGGCGGGGGGAAATTCACTTCGGGTTCTGGACGTCGCCAGCTTCGTCGCAAAGCTTCGCGCAAACGATTGCCGTGTTGGCTGCGGAATTCAGCTTCTTCGAGGGCCGCCTCGGTGCTCAAGCGCGTGCTCGGTGGCGCGTCGGGAAGTGTGGACTTTGTCTGCGATGGTGACGAAGAATCCGCTTTTTCATATGGCGCCGCGATCTGAGTTTCTGACGTTGCTTTGGCTTCATTTTTTGCAGGCAAACTCATTGCGGAGTTCTTTGTGGTCGATTCGATTTTCGCGGTGGCGCCAGCGGCCTCGGCCTGCAAGTTGGCTTCGACTTGCGTTGTCGGAAGTTCAGAGAGATCACCTGGCGGAGCCGAGATCACCGCGCGTGATCGAACGCGAATTTGTTCGGCTTCGTTGCTGGATTTCTCAAGTGCATCGTTAAAATCGATCGGCTTTCGCACGATCACAGTCGTCGGGACTGAGGAGCCGTCGTTTTCAAAATCAATTTCAATGCGCTTTTGAGCTGATGCGGTATTCGGAGCTTTTGGGTCCGCTGCACTTTCGGCTTCGCGATCAATGCTCTGTTTCTTTCCCTTGAAGGCGGGAAGCTCCTTGGCCTTTGGTGCTCGGGTTAAGGACCTGTCGGGCAAAGTGGCGCGCTGAGTTTTGGGCTCTCGCTCGGCGCGAGGCGCGCTGGCATCGGAATTCCGACTTCGAGTTTCATTCAAAATTTCCGTGCGTGTCGACTCTTGCGTGCGGAGTGGCTGTCGCTCGGGAAGCGTGCGAGGAGCTTGAGCCCAAGCTAAATTCGCGAAAGTGCAGCTTGTGAGCACGGCCATAAAGAGCTGAGTTGAAACCGGAAGTTTCGCACGCCTATTCATGCTCACTCCCACGTCTCAAAGATGCTGAGACCGATTTTCACGCGGCGTACGAAAGCGTTGCCCGCAGCTGTTGTGTGGCTTTCGCCCATCACCAGCTGCACGCCGCCTGTTGGAAGACTTGCGGGCAATCCGAGTGCGCCTGTCGCGGCGTTGCGAATACAAGTGTGAGGGTAGCTTGCGAGAATATTCGAGAGAGATTGCGGAGCGCCCAGCATGAAGAGCATCGTCACACCTGGCGAAACCGGATCGACGAGATCGCCATCCACTGCGGTCCAATTGTTCTGGAGAGCATCGATCGAGTAGCGCGTGTAGCCGTTTCCGACATTCAGCCCAGCGCCGAGGTCACTGGCCTTCGCGCGCACGACTTCCAGGTATTGACCGTCACAGTTCAGATCGAGTTGCAGCTGCACATCGATCTGCTCGCTGCCCGACGTGACCTTCGCATCGAAGCTGATTTCGCCAAGGTCGGCCAAGCGCGTGCGCGAAAATTTGCCGATGGCGAGAATTGCGCGGTTGCCTGTGCCGCTGCCATTGAAGGCACCTGCGGCGTGTGTGCCGCCGAGAATTCTAAACTGCAAGGCCTTGGAGGAATCCGTCACGCCATCCAAGCCGACACGCACGGAAGCCGAGTTGACGGATTGATCGTAAAAATCTTTGGGGAGCGTTGAGCGACCGTCGGTTGAGACGGGCTGAACCTCGCCGGGAGCTTGGGCCTCGAGCAAAACAGCATTGCTTCGGCCGCAAGCGCTGGTGAGAAAACTCAAGGCTGCGCAAAGTAGAAGCGGGAGTGGCATCTTTGAGTGCGATCGGAACTGAAATGCTCGGCTCTGCGACGCGAAGTTCGCGGCGCGATTCAGCCAGGATTTCATTGAGGCGTTCCTGATCAACATGGCGAGTTCCTCATTTTTTGTCGTGGGGCCCGAGCGGGACTTGGTGAGATCCAAGATTCACAAAGGCCATCCGATCCAAACCCCAATCGTGGGTGCAAACTTCGGGGCGGGGGCGAAGTTCCGGATCGCCTAATTCGTGGACAGTGATTCGGGCTCAGCTCGAATTGATTGCGTTTAGACGATTGATGGAGTCGCCCGACTTGCGAGGCTAGGGCGTTGGGCGTCGCCCAAGGGCCCGAATTCGTCAACGCCCTGCTGAACTGGCAATTGGAAACTTGAGCTTCAGGTGGGCTCGCATGAGGATAGTGAACTTTCCTGACCGAACAGGTGCGCTTCATGTCGAGTGATCATTCAGAATCCGGAAACAAGCCAAAAAGCTTGGGTGCGATCTCAACGAGCGAGTCGGCAGCGATCGAGTCGGCTTCGGGTCGGCCTCTGCCTTTGGCTGCCCCAGAGAATGGAGCAGAGATCGGACCAGAGAACGGACCAGAGATCGGACCAGACTGGCGGAATCAAAGCGATGAGTTTTGGTTGCGACGGCTGACGCCCGAACAATTTCGTGTGCTCAGGAGGGCGGGCACGGAGCGAGCCTTTACGGGAGAATATTGGAATCACTTTGCCGAAGGCCATTATGTTTGTGCGGCTTGTGGGGTGATTCTGTTTCGTTCAAGTGAGAAATTTGATTCGCATTGTGGTTGGCCGAGTTTCTCAGCGGCTGCAGACCAGGGCCTGTCACGCTTTTTGTCTCATGCGCGGGATTTGGCGAAGATGCAGGAATCAAAGTTGGACTCGTCCAGCGGGAAAGCCGAGCAGCTCACACGCCTCATTGAAGAGCGCGCCGACGATTCGCACGGCATGAATCGTGTCGAAGTATTGTGTCAGAACTGCGGGTCGCACTTGGGGCATGTGTTTGATGACGGCCCTCTGCCAACGCGATTGCGATACTGTATCAATTCGCTCGCGATTCAATTTGTCGCGAAGTCGGACGCGAAAAGCCGATCGCTTCAAACCTCTGGTGAGCGAGGAGAAAAATGAAGCCGACCCCTGATCGTCGAGATGACTTCAGTGTGGGAGGGGCGACTCGTGAAATCGGCGAGCGCGGATTGCTGCGCTTCATGTTGACGTCGCGCCCGAGTGCTTTGTTCGGGATGGTGCTGTTGTCGCTGTTTGCGGCCGTGCTGGGCTTGGGGGCGCCTCTGTTTCAAAAGCTCTTCATTGACCACTTGGTTGGGGGAGAGTCACAGGCTTGGTCGGAAAGTTGGCGAGAACAATTGGGGCGTTTCAGTCTCATCGATGTGAACTCGCCCCTCGCATTCTTGGTGGCGGCATTTTTCTGCATGGTCGTGTCACAGTGGTTGAGCACGGCCTCGACCTGGTTGGGATTGCGTGAGTCGCTGCGCTTACAGGAAATGATTTCGCGCGCGATCTACGCCAAGACACTTTCGCTACGTTCCGATCAGACCGAGGGGCAAACGGTCGGCGAAACCGTCTCGTATTACGCGACGGATGTGCCTGGTTCAACGGCGGTGGTGGATCAAACGATTCCGCTGGGGGCCGGAGTGTTGTTCCCGTTGATTTGCGCGCCGCTTGCGGTGCAGTGGATCTGCGGCATTCCCGTCGGTACGACGGTCGTGGTGATGATTTCTCTTTTGAGTGTGTCCGTGCTGTTGTCGATTCGTCAGGCCAGATTCTTCCAAGTCTTCAAGCGATTGGCTGCGGATCGCACCGGCCTAGTGAATGAATGGGTGCAGAACATTCGCTTGCTGCGCATTTTGGGTTGGACGGACTCCTACGAAGCCAAGATCTTTCATAAGCGCGAGGAAGAAACCGTCAATCGAGTGAAGATGGTCACCAACGGGCAAATGATGGGTGCCTTTGGGTCATCGATCAATTTTTTGCTGAACCTCATCGCGGTTGTGACGCTGACTCAATACAAAGGCGCGGCGGCCACCAGTGGCGACTACTTTGCCCTTTTGTGGATTTTCGGTGTGTTCTTGTCGCGCCCCTTTCGTCAGGTGCCTTGGATTTTCACTTTCACTTTCGACGGACTCACATCGCTTCGGCGATTGGAAAAGTATTTGTCGAAGCACCGAGGATCTGAGTCGCACCTCGCGATGGCCCCAGACTCCACCGAGGAAACGACGAGCTTGGGCCGTGACTTTGACCCTCGACTTGGACTGGACGTGCAGGGCTTAAGACTTTCTATCAACGGCAGGACTTTGTTGCATGATGTGAGCTTTCAGGTTCCAGCCGGACAGCTTTATGCGGTGGTCGGCGAGGTGGGCTCGGGAAAGAGTCTTTTGTTGCTCAGTTTGCTCGGCGAAACGGGCGCTCAACTCAAGTCTTTGCGCGTGGGCGGTCAGGAGCTTGTGAATCACTCAGCTGCGGTTCGACGCGAGTACTTTTGCTTTGTGCCGCAAGAGGCTTTTGTGATGAGTGCAAGTCTTCGTGAGAATGTGGTGTTTGAGTATCAAGCTTCGCGAGATCATGATGCGCGCGTGGTCGCGAAACTGCGCCGAGCGCAGCTTGAAGTTTCAGATCCGGCGCGAGCTGCCGTGGGCTCGAGACAAGATGACATCGTCGGCGGCCTGGAGACGGAAATTGGTGAACGTGGTGTGAACCTCAGTGGCGGCCAACGTCAGCGGGTGTCACTGTCTCGTGCCGCCTTCCTTGCGGACCCCACATCGGAAGTATTGCCGGCCGTGATGCCGGCCGTGATGCCGGAAACGGAAACACCAGGGGGCGCGCGGGCGACAGAAAGTCATGATGTGGGAGCCGAAGTGAAGTCGGTTGTATCCTCTGCGCAACTGGAAAAAAAGCCTCAGCCAGTCTTGATGCTCGACGACTCCTTGTCGGCTGTGGATGTTGAGACGGAACGAAAGTTGATGAACGAACTGATCTTTGGCGAATGGGGTCGTCGCACGAGAATCTTGATCACGCATCGATTGAGCGTGTTGGAGCATGTCGACGGCATTTTGTTTTTGCGTGATGGGCGCCTTGATGATGTGGGCCGCTACCGTGAGCTGTTGGCGCGCAATACGGCATTTCGCGAATTCGTCAGCAGCGTGTTGATCGAGCAGACCCCAAGCGAAGATTCATCAGCCCCTCGACCAAAACCTTCTTCGGCCGATGGTGAAGGGAGTTGGTCATGAGCGACTTGAATTCGCCATCTCATCGCGGCGCCAAGGCAAGGCGTAAGTTCATCGATGAAGAGTCGAACTTTCGTGGTCGCTACTCCCGAAGCGTGTTTTCGACTTTGCGACATGCCTATGGGCCATTTCGATTTCGAATCTTGGCGCTTTTGGGTGTGGGATTTTTGGGTCGAATGCTGCTTTTGGCCAATGCGAATCTTGTCGCCGCATGGGCCGATCGTCTGGCCGGCGATAAGTCTTCGTCGGTTTGGTCACAGGCGCTTTCCGGATGGACGGGCGAGGACTTTCTTTGGCTGCTTGCGAGCGTAACGGCTGCGGGATTCTTGCTGACCTCTTGCTACCGCGTGTTTTTCTCCCGCCTCAGTGCGGTCGCCGTGTCATTACTGTACGACGAAGTCACGCGTCGGACGTCGCGCTTGCCAATGCGGTTTTTCGACACCCAGCCTGTCGGCCGCGTCGTGACGCGATTTTCCAGCGATTACGGAAATGTGTTTCGACTCTTTGGCGGACCGCTCGCGGAATTCTTTGCGATCGTTTTCGACTTGGTTGCAATGGCCATTTTGATTGCGATGGCGGAGCCTTGGTTCTTTTTTCTCTATGTCTTGGTGAGCTCACTCCAAGCCGGAGTGTACTGGCTCAATAAGGACCGCATTCGAACGGAGCGCCGAGCCTTGGCGGCGATCCGATCGCCGTCGATCTCGCATTTCGCCGAGACGGCACAAGGTGCCTTGCCTATTCGGGTATTCAATCGTGTGGAAACTTTCTTTCAGCGCTTTCGTCAGCTCAATCATGACTACATCCAACAGCGAATCCGAACTTCTTGGGTGCTGTATGTATTTGGATTGCAGATGGGAGCCTTGACGGCCTTGTTGTTTTTGGCAACGGGTGCCTTGGGTTGGTGGATGGTCGACACAGGACGCGCCAGCGTGGGCGCCGTCGGTGTCGCGTTTGCTTTCATCATGTTGAGTGCCGCCAGTGTGCAGGCATTCTTTGAATGGATGGCGCAATTTGAAGAGGCGATGACGGGTGTTGAGCGACTTGATGATTATTTGCGACGTGATCTGGAAGGTGGATCGCGCCTGCCCGCCGTAACGCGCTTTGAATTGGGTCAGTCGGGTCAACCGCGCTACAGCGCCGACGATGAGGCGCAGGCCAAGCGCGAGCGATTGAGTTTGCAAGCCGCGGCTCCTGTTGAGGTTCGCGATCTCAGTTTTCGTTATGCTCCCGAGCTTCCCCTGGTGCTCAAAGATGTGAACTTCCGCATTCGCGCAGGTGAGAAAGTCGGAATTGTCGGGCGAACGGGAAGCGGCAAATCGAGTTTGATTCAAGCACTGTTCCGATTTTATCCGATCGAGAAGGGTGAGATTCTCATCGATGGCCGTAGCGCCAATGTGCAACACCGAGAAGGTGAAGGCTGTGATTTGAGTGTTTATCGTCGCGCGATCGCCTACATCGCCCAGGATCCGATTTTGTTCCGAGGTCCACTGCGAGAGAATTTGGACTTGGAACATCGTCACAGTGACGCTCGTTTGATTGAGGCGCTTCGGCGTGTGGATTTGGAATCGTGGTTCAAGTCGCTGCCTCATGGGCTCGACACCATGATCGAAGAAAAAGGTAAGAACCTCTCAGCGGGTGAGCGCCAACTGCTTTGCATGGCGCGATGTCTGCTGCAAGAGGCTCCGGTCGTGGTGATGGATGAGGCGACCTCATCGATCGACCCACAAACTGAAGACGTGTTGGTGCGCGCGACTGAAGAGTTCTTTGCGGATCGAACGCAAATCATCATCGCGCATCGACTTTCCACTTTGATCCACTGCGACCGCATTCTTTGGATGCACCAAGGGCAAGTGAAGATGCTGGATAAGCCTGAGGTTGTGCTACCTCTGTTTCGGGCCTTCGCTCAGGCTGAGCGGTAAGATTCGCCATGCGAGCAGCGTGATGATCGATACGAGTTGTACGAACAACACCGAATGTGTGAACAGTAAAGTCATGTGAAGCGTTAGCGCGAGGCCAATGGCGAGGTTTCGCGTGCGGCGCAGGCAAAGTCCTATCGCGATGAAGGCCTCCGTGCAGATCGTGAGCCACCCGACACCGATCATGAGGCCCGGCGCCCACTCTAATTGCATAAGCCACGGGCCGATGGGCAAAAGCGGATTTGATGCCGCTGGCGAAACTAAACTGAGCGCGGGAGCGTAACCATTTCGCCAACTCCCATCAGCAAGTTTACTGAGAGCGGCACCCGCGTAGAGGAAGACGGCTTGTGCGCGAAGTAACTCCACGCACAAACGATCGGCCCAATGCGGGCTCGCATCGGCGTTTGATTTGGGAGTTTGAACAGATTTGAGGAAATAGGGCGCGCAAAGAATCCACAAAATCCACAGTAAGCGATCGCCGGCGTTTTGCATCGGAGCGGCCAAGTGCAAAATAAAAAACGAGCTGAATACCATGGACGCGTAGCTGGCTCGCTTCCAAATGGCGTTGGACTTTGGGGAAACTAAACTCCACCAAAGTGTCAGTAGGCTCGCAATCTTGAAGAGCTGCAAAGTGAAAAAGCCCTGCCATCGTTGGTCGTCATCCCATTCTTGCCAAAGGCCAATGAGCCAGCGACTTCCCGCCAGTTGGTTCACCTCGCCGAGAAAGCTCGGCAGCACGGGGCTAAAGAGATCCACGAACACGAGAAAGTGCAGCGCCGCTTGGAAGAGTGTCGCGATCACCAGAACTTTAAGGAAGAGGTCCAACGTCAGTTTGAATCGAGGTCTTGATGGACTGGAGATTGACGACGGCCTGTCGGCAGTCGCGGGCATTTTCGCGGGCGACTCAGTCATGGCGCACCACCCGGCCAAGCCCACTCGCGAACCAACTGCGCGCGAACTTGGTCGGCATCCGATGAGGTGCGTGCGCTGCGCGAAGTTGGTTGCCAAGGTGGCTCGGGAAGAACTTGGTGTTGGCCCTGGACGCGAAACAGTCGAAAGCGCAGATCTTCTGCGCCTTCGGGTACTCTGAAGCCTGGCGCTGTGGATTGCACGAGGTGTTGCAGATTCTCGGCTGTCCAGCGTTCAAAGCTGAGGGACAAGTCGTTCTTGTGATGAATCGAGCGAACTCGCTCGGCATTGAGATAGTAAAGTGCACGAGTTTTGAAGTCGGACTGACGGAGGGCCGGCCAGTTTGGCCACAACTCTTGGGGGCCTTGGGTGGGTTGCTGGGCGGACTCGATCGACCAACCGAATCCGCGATCCCGACGGTGAGGGTAGCCGATGAACAGCTCCCAATTTTGTCGGAGATGTAGGGCGCCGAAGAGCTGTCGAAGACTCGTCAGCGAGTCATGAAGCGCCGGTAAGTTTTCCGTCAGCATCGACAGCGCAAACACAGTGAGGATGATGGCGCGAACGACCTGGACCTTTGGCGGGAAACGAAGTGTCACCCTTTCAGTCTGCGACTTCGACGGAGGGCTGTCGAGTTCGGATGTTGGGATCCCGGCAGTCAAATTGCGGCTTGATCTCGTCCGCTTCGAAATTGGGGTCCGGTGTCGATGCCCTCAATTGTGACGTGCGACCTCGACTCAGGGCCAGAGTTCAATTTCCGCGCTATCCCGCTCCCCGCGCAGTGATTAGGCTCAAAGACGGTCGAGTTCCAAAACGGAACTGACTCAAGGATGAGTCAGTCAAAATTTGGAACCAGCTTTTTCCGGCAGCGACGGAAGCCCACTCAGGATGAGTGATCGGCGAGAAATTCTCCGCGACAGGATGTGCGGTCGAAGCTTTGTGCGAAGAGATTCGCCAGAGCAAAGCATGGCGAAGGCCCGTGGGGGGAACTTTCGTTGTGTCGGGCCGAATTTGAAATTCGGCGAGTGATTGTGAATAGAGAAACGAAGAACCACCAAGGAGGGTCTTGTGAAGTTGAACCAAGGATGGAAGCTACTCGTTGGCGCCGTAGCTATGGCGGGAAGCCTGGCCAGCGCAACGGCTGGAGCCCAGGAGAGAATTCCTGGCGAATATCTTGTGAAGTACAAAGATGCGAGCTTCACGAAAATGTTGTCGATTCAGTCGACGCCATCACTGAAGGTGATGGATCAGAACGAAAACGCACAAATCATGAAGGTGCGAGTTAACGGCGCCATCGAAACTCGCGCGTTGGCACAGCTGCTGTCCAACCCGAACGTCGAGTACGTGGTTCCGAACATCAAGCTGCGTTCGTACTTCATGCGTGGACAGGTGCAGGAAATTCCTCGCGCGTTGGCACGTTTGCAGGATCAGTATTCGTTGAAGAAGACCAATGCCGAGGCCGCTTGGGCAAAGGCGGGCAACAAAGGTTCGAAGAAGATCATCGTCGCCGTGATCGACACAGGTGTTGATTACCAGCACGATTCGCTTCGCCCCAACATGATGGTGGGCTACGACTTCCGCGAAAACGATGCCGATCCGATGGATAAGACTTCGGCGCAGAACCCCGGTCACGGTACTCACTGTGCCGGTGCAGTCGGCGCATCGGGCTTGGTCGACGGTGGTATGTATGGACTTTCTCCGGAAGTCACCATCATGCCGATTCGCTTCTTGGGTGAGGACGGCTCGGGCGATTTGAACAACGGGATCAAGTCGATCGATTACGCCATTCAAAAGGGCGCGCACATCATCTCGGCATCTTGGGGCGCGGCTGTTCCGCGTTCGCAAGCACAGCCATTGATCGAAGCCGTGAAGCGAGCGAGCGACGCGGGTGTAACTTTCATCGCCGCTGCCGCCAACGATGGCAAGAACAACGACAAAACCGACGTATTCCCGGCCAATGCGATCTTTGACAACACCATCTCAGTGGCCGCATCGGACGAGAACGACGGCAAGCCTTCGTGGTCGAACTACGGCAAAGGGACTGTGCACGTTGCGGCTCCGGGCAACAACATCATCTCGACATTGCCGAAGAACAAATACGGCAAGCTGTCGGGTACATCGATGGCAACGCCTTTGGTCTCGGGCTTGGCGGCTTTCTTGAAAGCTCAAGACAACTCGCTGACGGGCGCAGATCTTCGCGCGGTCATGCAGCACACAGGTGCGAAGGTGAATATCGATGTGGCATGTAACTGCCGCGTGGATGCTCTCGGTGCTGTCGAGACAGTGTTGAATCAGAAGATGTTTGTGGTGCCCGCGGCCGCAACAATGAAGGCTGGCGATAAGCAGCAGTTCGGCGCGAAGTACGCTAAGGGCGCGCTGACTTATTCTGTGGCCAACACGGCCATCGGTGACATTGATGCCAATGGCGTGTTTACGGCCAAGGCGGATGGCGAGACCACGGTGACGGTTCGCGACTCCAGCGGCCAGTCTTCGACTTCGCTGGCGATTCGTGTCGGCGCAAGCTCGGGTGGCTCGAACCCCGGTGACCCGGGTGATCCGGGCAACGGCGGCGAGTGCCCGCTCGGCGATCCGATGCTTTGCCAGATCATGTGCGGCATCATGCCGGACGCTCCTTGGTGTCAGTGATCGCCCTCGTGGCATCATGACTCTGGGGCTCGAGGCCAGATGAAATTTGATCGTGAAGTGAACTGAAAAGAGGGGTGTTTCACCCCTCGCCTTGAACCTGAAATGTTGAACTTGAGAAGCCAGCGGTGACGCTGGTTTCTTCTTTTAGCTGCCACGCTTGAGTGTGCAGGTCTCCTTGCAAGCCCTTGAATTTCTTCAAGCATTATGAGAGTCGGCCATGCGACGTCATGCCGAGGCCAGTGGCCTCGGCAAACTTTTGAAATGACGGAGTTATGTGGCGAGTTGCCTTGAGCTTTGCACACTCAAGTGTGGCAGCTCTAGAAGGCCAACACCGCGCCCACGCCAGGCCGCCAAGAGGTCGCCTCGGCAGCGAGATTGGTCGGCGGCTGACTGCCAATTTGCTCTTCCGAACTTCGGCGGCTTTCGTAGGACAGTGTCGGACCAAAATGCAGCGTGCGATCCGCGCCGAGTTGCGCCAGCCACGAAATGCGGACTCGATGCCCCTTCCAATCGCGCCGACGCGTATCAATCATGGATGCGGTGAGAGTCTCCTCGCCCCAAAGTAGCGGCTCGTAACTCACGCGCCAGCGACTCCGTTCCTGTATGTAGGCCACGGAAAATTGCGGCGCCAAAAATACATGCGTGCGACGATGAGTGGGGGATTCGCCAAATCCGTAGTCGAGCGCAAGGCCCACTGAAACATCGAAGCTCGGGCTGTAACTCCAGCTGCGTGAAACGACAGCGCCGAGTTCGGAGAGTCGGCTGGTGCCGGTGCTGGCTGGAGAGCTGGTGCTTTCCGTCACCTGATGTCGATGCGCGCGAAACTCTGCCAGCCACGGCGGTGTGGGTGTGGCCTCGAGTGAATTTTCTGCGCGTGATGGCGAAGCCAGCATCACGGGGAACAGTGTCATGGCCAATGATGTGATGATGCGCAACTGCGTGAATCGGAGCGAAATTCCGTGAAGACTCAGAGTGAGGTGTTGAGGCATGACACATCCTTCGTCGATTGAATCGTCATCAGATTACCTCTGTCGCTTTCCGTTTGAGAAGGCCGAAATCTTAGCCAACGGCGATGTTCATCTTTGCTGCGCGGGATGGTTGCCACAGGTTGTGGGCTCTGTGCGAGATCAGTCGATTGCGGAAGTTTGGAACTCGCCGATTGCGAATTCAATTCGCGAGAAGATTGGACGAGGTGACTTCTCATCGTGTCGTGCTGAGCTGTGCCCGCATCTCACTTCCTTGCAAAGTGGCGAGCCTCCCGCGGCTTGGTCGCCTCTTAAACGGCGCGACCTGCACCTGCAAGCTGGCCATCAACGAGACCTGTTGCAAACTTCGGAGTTTCCTCGGGAGATCAACTGTGCTTTTGATGCAACCTGCAATTTGAGCTGTCCAAGCTGTCGACCCGAAACCGTGGCCTATGCGGCTCACTCCGCCGAGGCTCGATGGGCGGATCGCTTGGTCGACGAGATTCTGGATGTGCTGGCGAAGTCTCCAACGCAGATTCAGCGGTTGAAGTTATCGGGTAATGGCGATCCCTTTGCGAGCCGTGCCTATCGACGGCTACTCAGGTCATTGGACGCCAAAACGCATCCTGATCTGCGCATCACTTTGCACACCAATGCGCTGCTGCTCACGCCTGAGCGCTGGGCTGAGATCCGTGCCGCGCATGCGATGATCGATACCGTTGAAGTGTCGATCGATGCGGCGACATCTTCGACCTACAGAAAGCTGCGACGAGGCGGAGAGTTTTCTCAGCTGATGCCTCGTCTCGCCTGGCTTGCGAAGCTTAGGCAAGGGCGTAGCTTTCGAAGATTTATTCTGAGCTTTGTCGTGCAGCGGGAAAACTTTCGTGAGATGGCGGCGTTTGTTGATTTGGGACGGCAGCATCAAGCCGATGTGATTCTATTTTCTCAGCTCAATGACTGGGGTTCCATGTCGCCCGAGGCCTTTGCAGCAGCGGCAATTCATCGACCTACACATCCCGAACATGCTGAGTTTCGCGCGTTGATTGAATCCTCGAGTTGGCGTCACGCCAGCGATGTCTGGCTCTCAAATTTGCCGCGCGCTTCGACTCACTGATCACGGGCAATCAAACGCCGGGCCCAACCTAAATTACTAAAGCTCCCGATGAAGCCTAGTTGCCAAGGTCTCTCGTCGTCTTGTCGTGCCGGATTCTCAAGAGTCGAAAATCATGGCCCAAATCTCGAATGTTAAATGTGGATGTGGATTAGGACGACCTCGCCAATTTGGCCCTGAGGCCGAACTGATTCCATGAGGCCGGATTATTGGTCTTGAGAAGAGCGGAATGCGATTTAGGGTCCGAAGATGAAGCCCGCCTCAGAGCTGATTCCGAGGTGATTTTGGGCGACGTTTTTTGGCACTCCGAGAAAGTATTTCCGTGGGATTGCAAAGTGGTCGCAAGACACAGGCGTATGAGGTTGTGTCGAGGGAAACTGAATCGCGAGGTGGCGCGTGCGTTGTGATGTGAACCTAAAACCCAATTCCAGCGGCATGAGTCTATTGTGGACTCCGGCGCTGAACGTGGCGCGATTTGGATTCTTGGCGGTCATGCTGTTACCGCTTGTGGGATGTCAGCACTTCTTTGGCAATGATCGACAACGCCGCGATCCGCTCGAGATCAGCGAGCAAAGCCTGACTTGTGTTCGAGACTTAGGTACCAAGTCGAAGGCGTTTTTTAAGGGCGAAGAAGACGTTGATCCCGTTGCATTGGCGGATTGTGCGGCTGCGGCCCTGCAAAAATTTGCGAACAATACGCGTGGTGCTTCGACGCAAGCGTGGACGCGTGCCGAGCTGTCAGCATTTTTTGAGAACTACTTTAGAAATTCAGAAACGCCAAACGCCGAAGAGGCGCAGGCGCCTGTGGCCTCGACACCAACTCCAGAGGCCGAGGCGGCTCCGGCCTCACCGGAACAGAATCCAGTTCGTTCCGTGCAAGCGCCGCAAGCTTCAGATCGACGAGATTCGAAGGGTGAGGTTGATGCGGTCGCGATGGCGGTTCGTCGACACACGATGATTGAAGTGTTTCGATGGAAGGCGGCGCTGTTTGGTGGAAGTGACCAAGCGCTGACGCGCGATGAACTCGGGCGCGTCGTGCACTTGCTGCAATCGGCGCGTCCTCTGTTGGGCGAGCTGCGAGGCAAGGGAGGACTTCTTGGTTTCCAGCAGGTCGAGGCACAAGCCGGTGTGGTCGATTCGTTGAACGCCACTTTGCTCGCGCTGGGCGAATTGCTGGCGACAGAGTTCGAAAATTCGTCTCGTCGTGGCTTGGCGCTGGGGGCGATGTCCAGAACTAAGGCCATGACGCTCACTGAGCTCAGTGAATCATTGAACTACGCAGGCTTGATTCCGCGCCCGACAGAGTCGCGTTTGAAAGTCATGGCATCCGCGAAGCAAGTTCTCTTGGGTGGGAATACCGAGAGTCTTGGCGGGCCAGGCTCGGATGACTGGTCGGAGTTGACTCGTCAGGCGGCTCGCGGCTTGGGGATCGCCCTTCGCTACAAGTACCAAGTCGGTGAGCTTTCCGGAATTCTCACTCGGGAAATCTCACTGATCGAACGCATCGTCGATCAGATTCAGGATCTCACGCGTCGAGTATTGCGACGACATGATGGCCTGATCGCCAACGCCAAGTTGGCTCGCTTGATTCAGGCATTGGGAGAGGATCAGCTGCTGCCGATGAATCTCAAAGCTGAATCTGTCAGTGCGACACTTGAGCCATTGTTTGGAAAACTTTTGGGTGGGCAGTCTCTCGCTTCACGAGAAGCGTTGAAGGCGGGTCTTCAGGAAGCGCATCTGGAAGCTTTGGATCGCATTGCGGAGGATTGGATCACAGGTCAGCGTCTGCATCAGTCCATTTTTCAAGGCACGGGATTGCCCATGGATCTGACGACGATTCGTCGTCGTGCTTCGCAGATGCAAGGCCCTGTCGGGGCTCAGCTTGCGGGCTTGCTCGGACGTGGGCGACCTTTGGTTTTCGATCAAGAGCATCGACTGCTGGTGCAGCCCGAGGACCGACTGCCAGGTCTGTCGTCTCGTGATCTGGCGCAATTGAATACGATTCGCGTGTTGGTGAATGTGGTGATGCGCGGATATGCGGCGGAGTCCTCTCGAGCAGGACTGTTTCCGTCACTTACAGAAGACGAGGCGCAAGAAGTCTTTCAGGATCTGAAACTTGTGGGTCGAGATCTTGGTATCGTGGATGTTCGCTCACAAGCCTCGGGCCATCGCACCTTTATGGAAGCGAACATTTTTGCTTCGGTCGCCAATGGCGATGCCTTCATTCAACATCAAGAAGGCGTGGAATGGTTTAGCTTTGTGTTGTCGGCCGGTCGACTGGCGGATCGCCTTCATGAAGATTTAAGTCCGGCTTGTTCGACGGGACCGATTGATGTTTTCGGTAAGCTTCGTTTGCGGGTGGAGTGCTTCAGATCGCGAGCGATGCCGGTATTGGCCCAGCATGTGACCCATCTGCCGAACATCAGCGCCATGCTTCGTCGGGCTCAGCCCAATTCGCTTCGCGAACTTGAGCGCGCCTCTCGAGCATTGGGCGATTCACCTTTGCCGGTTGAGAGCTCGGAACTTCGGGCGATGCTTCCGATCCTTCACTATGTCGAGAGCTTGTTTGTTCGCTTCGACGCAGATCGATCTGGCGTTCTGGAAGGTGATGAAGTGTGGGCCGCCTTTCCTTTGATTCAGCCGTTTATTTCGAAGTTGGCTGGAGGCCGTCAGCTTGGTGAAACCTTGGAGCGAGCCGTGTTTTCATGGCTGGTTTATTATGGTGAACCGCCGGACACCTCGACATCGGGCAAGACAAAGCTGTTGTTGTGGGTTGCAGGACGACAGTTTGTCACTGAGCGTGCCTCGCCCGAAAACATCATTTCGATTCTCTCGAGCTTTCAGACTGTGAGCCGTCGCTCCAAGGATCGCGCGCTGCAGGAGTGGTTCACGCAGAATCGCGGGCAGCTTGCGCGCGAGCTTCGTGAGGGATCAACACAAAGATTTGAGCAGTTACGGCGTCTCATGCATTGTACGGAGACGGCGGGTTTGGACTTACGGCGTTTGATTGGTCAAGGCGGTGAAGCCTTGTTCAGAGGCTTGCCGGCTGACTCTGACGATGCGGCACCCATGTTCGCTCAACGAATCAAACAGCAAGTTCAAGGTGACCCTCGACTTCAGCTGCTCTGCCAAGCCTTCTAAATTGGACTGAGGCGTGTCGGCGGCGCCCGCGTGGGCGCCAACTCACACGCCAGATCGCGCGCAAAGTCACACACCTGTTCATGCGCCTGTTTTCGCGCGCAAGCTCGAGCCAGATCTCGCCATGAATCGGGCAAGTGGCTTATGAATTTGCGCTAGCCTGCAAGCACAACCCGGCGCTAGCCTAGCAGCGTGAGCTTCTATAAATTTAACTTCATGAGTGGCGACTCCCGATTGCAGCGTGTGGCGCGGGCTCTGACGGCCATGAGCTTGGGCATCATTGTTGTTGCGCTCGTCGCTGAGGTTTTGCTCTGGGGAGCGGCGGCTTGGCATGATCGTGAAGAGCCGACGCGAACGCCAAGATCCTCCCTAGCTCCGCAAGCCACTGGCCCCTCTCAGATCCTTGAATCGCCGAGTGCGCTTGGCCAACTCGAATCTCGAGTCATTTTTGTGGGCAACTCTCACACTCGCGGTGCTGGTTTGCCGATCAGTAAAAGCTTTCCGGTACAGTTGGACGCTCGTTGGAGGGCGCGCGAAAGCGCATGGCGCGCACTCAATTTGGGGCGCACCAACTATAACTCCACGCAGATTCGTGAAGCATTGCCAACCTGGCTTGATGAAACAGGGGCAAAGCTCGTGGTGGCGATGGTGGGCGAGCCGAATCTTTGGAACAGAGTCGGCAAAGAGGCAGCACTTGGCGAAAATCGAGGCGTGGGCCGAAGTGGCATTCTGGGAACTTTGCAAAGTCGCTCGCGCCTTTTCAATTTCTTGAGTTTGTTGTGGCTTCGTCATCGAGATTCGGACGCTCGAGCGTGGCGCGCTCTTGGGATTGTCGAACCGAACTATCGCGGCCCAGGAAATTTTGCGCCGCAAGAGTGGGGGAGTTTGTACCTCGATGATCTTCGGCGCGCGCAGAGGCTGCACCCTCAACTTCCCGAGACTCAGCTGTGTCGTTGGAAATCCAAGCTCGAGTTTTTGCGCCTAGAGCTCGAGGCGGACCTTCAAGGCACTCATGCGAAGACGCTCGCCCAGCTTGAAAGCGAACTCGAGCAAGTCTTTCTTCAACAACAGCAGCAGCTCACAAGACTTCAGGCACCCGGCAAAGCTTGCGTTACGCAGGCTGCGCCCCATTCGCAAGCCGACGCCGTGGCGTGGTTACTGACGGCTGAGCGTCTTTGGGCGAGAGCCCATCGCGCGGCAAATCACTCGGCCCGTGGCTCAGAACAAGAGAAACAAGATGCGGGTGGAGATCCAGCAGGTCGAGAGACATCAACAGAGAATTCAACAGGGACTTCGCGCTCGAAAGCTTGGCAGTCTCTGCGCGAGAGCATCGAAGCCGCATCGGAATGGAGCGCTGTCTATCATTGGATGCTCAAGCTTGGGTCGCTTGAAAGGCTCACTCGCCAACAGCGCATCAGTCTCTATCAGCAAGTCTTGAGCGTCGACCCGACACATTCCCTAGCGGCGCAACTCGTTTTGCAGGAACTGATCGAGGACGGTCGTTGGACGGACTTTCTCAAGCTGCTCATTGAATTTCAAAAAGCCAATCCATTGAGCGCGCAGTTTGCCCCCGGACATTTTCGGAACCTGCTGAGCCAAAAAGCCCCGCAGGATGTGCTGGTTGAGTTCGATCGCGCCCAAGCGCAGCTTGTGTCGTGGAGGCCAGAGGCCTCGGCACTGTATGTGGACTTTAGCGAGGCGGAGTGGCGAGAGTGGATTGAGCACGATCTGCATGCGATTTTGAAAATTACCGAGTCCAAAGGTGCTCAGCTTGTACTGCAGGGGTATCCGCCATATCGGAGCCCCAGCGGTGATCGCGTCTGTCGGATCCTTGATCCGTGGTTGAAGCAGTTCGCCGAAAATCAAAGGCTTCCATGGATTGACACTTGCCAAGAGCTGCAAAAGGCTTTTGCGATGAAGCAGAAGCCACCGAGATCGCGAGAGAGTTTTTACCTCACTCAGTATGGCCCTCACGATGATCATCTCAATGAGCTCGGATATGCTCGGCTTGCGGAAATTCTTGATCGTGAATTGCAGCCAATTCTGGAAAGAATCGACGCGAGCAAGCGGTAAGACTGAGGGATGAAAAGAGGGGCCGATCCTTGGCCCAGGGAAACGCCGAAAATCAGTTTCGCGTTCAATGCGCGCTCGATGCGCGGCTGATCCGATGGCGATGGAGGCTCAATGAGACGAGCCGTCCGAACGCGATGAAGTGATAAGCCTCGATTCTTATTCGCGAATCACTTCCACGCCATCAGGAATGCTGTGAACTACGCCGTTCTTTCGTAGAATGAGGCGGCCACTTAAGTTTTCAAGCCGATGAATCACAGAACCATCGGAGACGATCAGATCACCGACGATGTCGTGCGCATACGTGACTTCAACTCCGCGAAGTAAGGTCATGGGTGCCTGCAAATGGCTCAGTTCATCAATTCGCATTTCAATGATCTCGATCCCGCGTTCCGCACCGAGAATGGCTTCGGCGAAGTTTGTCAAACTTTGTACGAACTCAGATTCTGCAGTCCCCAGCGAAGTGCCCATGCCATAGGTGCGAGCGCGTAAACCAATAATTTGATGAGCAAAGGCCAAATCACCTTCGCGATTGGCGTTGCCTTGCAGGCGGATCAACGGCGAGACGATGTTTTCAATCTTTGTTGCGCTATGAAAGCCGATGCAGGCGTGCAGAGCATTAGCATCCGTCAGTTGATCAATTTGGCGAGCCACAACAGTCAGGGAGCCCGCCCACGGAGTCAGATCATAAGCGCGACGAATTCGATCCGCTCGCAAGGCGATGGCGGTCATTCGGTAGTTGCCAAAACCCAGATAGCTTTGCGGATCGTTGGCGTTCATGAGATCGGCAGGAAACACATCAAGATCTTCCACGCGATCGATGTCTTTGGCCCAAACGCGGATGAGGTTGTTGGCGAATTGATTCCGCAGCTCTTCGACGCGGTCCACGCGGCTCGACCATAGGTTTCCGACGACGTTGCGCATGCGGAGGACTCGCGCTCGGCGCACCCAGTGGTCTTCGAAGATCGGCGAGCTGAAGCTGCTTTGTCGATCGAAGACATCGGTGTCGGTGGGGCGCACTTCACCCGAGGCAAAGCGGAGTGTGGGCGCTCGAAGTCCTGGTGCCGGGTTCGGACTCTGAAGAAGGATGTTCTCTATATATCGAGTGAAGTCGCTGACGTATTGATCAGGGCTTCCGTGGGCGCCGTCGAACAAAGTTGGATCATAAGCTGTTGTGCCTTCAAAGCCGCAAGAGCCCATCTCTGGTTTTTCAACCGGACCTAAAGCAACGGATGGCGCATCGACCACAGGAGAAAAGTGGACCCGCGAGCAGTTTTGGTAACTGAGTACCAGACACGTTGTCAGCGCCAAAGCCCCCCCTCGCGCTGAAACGGATCTCAGTGTGTCGGACACGACCGAAATCGCTGCTCGCATGGTCCCCCCACGCGACTCACATTACAATCGTGATGCCAGCTCCAACTGATTTTACGCTTGTCTGAGCGGCTGACATCTGTCGAATGACAGGATTTCGGATACGAGTTCGACGTCTCGCTTTGATGCACTCCGTGTTTCAAGGCAAGCGATCGCAAATTAACCGACAGGCTAAGACATCGCGCTCAACGCGCGGGTAACTCGCCGCCGACCATTCTTTGCCAAAACTCCGTGAGATCCAGTCTCACATCGAGACGTTTGACGAAATTGAACAGCCCACCCAGTTTGCGGTGTAAAAACAAAATACGATGCGGAGGAGCCGAGTACTTGAGGCTCATGGCGAACTTCTGTCCGGCCTCTCGAGTGCGGCGAGCGTAGTCGATGTCCTCAAACGCAAAGGGTTGCCGCGATACAAAAAAGGGCTCAACCGAGCAACACATCAGTTGATAGAAGTTCTCGCGCGCCTCCGCCCCTTCGCGTTCATCAAGTAAGCCAAAGCGAATGCCCTCGGCCCAAATGTCCTCGCGATTCAATCCGCCCATCGTGCGCAGGAACCGAGTGTAGTCTTGACGGAAGTCTTCGTCGTAGCGAAGTGTGGCGCCGAAATCGAGCAAGATCAGCTCATCGCGCTGAGAGATGAGAAAGTTAGCGAAGTTGGGATCTGTTTGCACCAGACCCCAAACAAAGAATTCGCGACAGAAGAGATCGAGCATGGCGCGCGCCAATCGTTCTCGTCGAGCCAGTGGCGGCTTCGAGCGCATCCAATCATCAAGGCTCACGCCATTTTCCCACGACATGGTCAGCACGCGACGGCCGCTATGCGACTCGATCGCCAAGGGCACGCGAATTCCGTCAAGCCCTTCGGCATGGCGGCGATAATCGGCCAAGGCCTGCAACTCAATTCTATAGTCCGCCTCTTGATGGAGCACGCGGCGCAATTCCTCAAACACAGGCGCAAGCTCGATCTCTTGCCGGCCGCTCAGCTGCGCCAGAGTTTGCCCAAGCTTGCGGACAATATTCACATCAGCATCGATGGACTCGGCCACACCCGGATATTGGATTTTGAGTGCGACGCTTTCGCCGTGGAGTTCCGCGCGATGTACTTGGCCAATGCTGGCCGAGGCCACAGGCGCGCGATTGAGATTTTTGAAATCGCGAAAGCGCTCCAAACCCAAATCTTCAATGAGCACGGGCTCGAGTTGGCTGAAGGGAACAGGCTCGGCTTGTGCTTGCAGGCGCGACAAGACTTCAATCGCCTCCGGCGGAAAATAATCTCCCGCATCGATGCTGAGAAGCTGCCCGACCTTCATCGCCGCGCCTTTGAGTTGAGAGAGGCTTTCAACGATGGCTTGAGCTTGTTTGAGGCGCGAGGCCTCCGTCGATTTTGCGTCGGGATGGGCGGGGCCAAGCCAGCGCTGCGCGGCCTCGCGCGCGCCGACTCGCGCGGCCAGGCTCAAAAGTTCGATGGAGCGTGTGCCAAAACTCTTTCGCATGCGTGAATTTCTCGAGGTGGTTTGCGGGCTCTCCTAGAATAGCCGATCCACGGCGAATCGGCGAGCCAAGGACGTCAATTCAGAAAACTTAAACTCGCGGAGCGCGTGGCTTGCCAGCGCGAATTGGCTGAAGCTGAAGCGTGCTCGTTAAGGTTGAAGTTTCCATCTCGAGCAAGTGGCCTCGGGCTCCGGCATTGATCCAAATCCGCGGTAACTTGAGGACGCTGGCCTCGACATAGATCGGCAGTGCATTTGCTAACGCAAAGGGCGCTGTGCCGCCCACTCGATATCCCGTCCACTTTTCCGCCTGTTGAGGGTCGGCTGCCGCCACCTTGCGAAGACGCTGGGTCGATCTCATGTTGCCAGGTGTTGAGTGCGTTCCGATCTCAGCCTTTGAGTCCGCATCCTTCTCCAGCTGCCGATGCAGATGCGCAAGCAAAGCTTGTGTGTCGACGTTCCAATCTCCATGCATCAGAACCATGATGTGTCCATCAAAGCTCGCGAACTCTGTTGGCAGATTTGATCCCGCGATCGGAGCGATCTGAAAAACTAAAGTTTTGATGACGGCGTGTTCCTCAGCGCCGATGGCCATTGAGGAGTAGGACGTGCCACCTTTTTCGACATACTCAAAGACATGATCGCGGAATCTATGGCCGAGCTCACGCAGATGCCTTCGTCCGCGTGGTTCATCCGGGCGAGCTTCGGGGCGGGGAAGATCGGGATTCAAGTCACGCTTGTGAGCAGAGGGAGTGTGAGTGATTTCCTCGGACCGAGTTGGAGGAGCTTGCTTTTGCGACATACTTTGATTTGATAATGCGTAAAGAGGCGGCGGCAAGCGACAACTGCAACTTGGCCGGACGTCGTGATCAAGTCAGAACCCGTCTTTGGTTTGAAATTTGGTTTGGATTGAGTCGAAGAGCATAAAACTGGCGACAACAAGTCGGTCGCGACAGCGAAAAGGAGCCGCAAGATGGCAAAGAAGAAAAAAACCGCAGCAAAGAAAAAGCGTCCTGCTAACAAGCATCACAAGCGCCGCTTGGCTAAGAAAAAGAGTCTGACAGGTCGAAAGAAAAAGCGCTGATCGCGGATTGTGAAGATGGCGGAATCAAGTCCCGCCACACGTGATCGAAAAAACGCCGAAGGTCCAACTGGCCTTCGGCGTTTTTATTGGCGTCGCGACGGATAGGCGTTGCGACGGATAGGCGTTGCGACGGATAGGCGTTGCGACGGATAGGCGTCGCGATCGCATCTTTGCCCCGAACTTGCTGTGAATCACCGAGGCGTCGATGCCGCCGCCGCAAGAAACTCGTCGCGAGTCGCCAAGTCTTCACGGAAGTCGCCACGCAGATCCGAGGTTGATGTCTCTGAGCCTGTGTCGCGAATGCCTCGCGCGATCACGCAGTAGTGCTTGGCGCGAATCGACACGGCGATGTGCGGGGTCTCAAGCAAAATCTGCAGCGCATCGGCAATTTGTTTGGTGAGACGCTCTTGCACTTGTGGGCGTCGCGAAAAGAAGTCGACGATGCGATTGATTTTCGAAAGTCCAATGACCTTTTTCGTCGGAATATAGGCGACCACGGCCGTGCCATGAATGGTCTGAAAGTGATGCTCACAGGTCGACATCACGTTGATGTCGCGAACGACGATCATCTGATCGTAGTTCATGCTGTTCTTCATCAAGGTGATCTTGGGAACATTATGGGGATTGAGACCTGAAAAAATCTCGTCCACATACATCTTCGCCATTCGACGAGGTGAATCCGCCAAAGAGTCATCGCTTAAGTCTAGACCCAAGGTCTCCATGATCTCAGCAAAGCAAGCGGCGATTCGCTCGCGTTTTTGCTCGTCGCTCAGCCCATTGGACTTTTGTGGCGAGGGCAGAACGGCTTGCAGCCAATCCTGATCAAGTCTCTCGACCGGCTGAGACTTTGAGTTGCCGCGCAAAATGGCCGCCGGGGCGTTCGTGGCCCGCTTGGATGTGGTCCTTTGGTATTTATCCGCTTTCTGTCGAGACAAACTCAGTCCCTCCCGAGGGGTGTGGGTGCTACGCGAGTCGCCGGGGCTTTGAATAAAGGATTGCGAATCAACGCGAGCCGAAACAGACTTTCCAGGGCCCGCCCGAGGAGTCAACCCCGATGTCGATTGCGTCGCTGGCTGCGCTTTGCTTTTGCGCTGTTTGGATGGCGGGACCGCTGCTGATCGCGCGGACCCTGAGGAATTTTCTCTGCTCGTGGGATCTGGCGGCCGAGGCTTGGCTCTCGAACCCAGATTCTGGGCTTTTAAGTCGATGGCTTCACCCGGGCGATGCAGGCTCGGTGCTGAGCTTTGCAGATCTCGAGAATGTTTCAGCATGTTCTTGGACCTCTTCGCTGATGTCGGCGGCCTGGGCCGAGCTGGGACATCTCATCAACTTCATCAATTCGCTGGGCGAATTAGTGCCGCGACATTTTCAAGTTGGTGATTCGGGACCAATTTACACAGAAACCGTGCTGGGTCATCCACCTGTCGTCGAACCACTGAATACAATCAGCAATTTTATTTTTTTATGGATTATGTGGCGATGGTGGCGAAGAAATCGCGAACACGGACCTTATCCGGTCGCGCGCTGGGGATTGCCGATCATGTTCGCGAGTTTCATCGGTGGAACTGTTTACCACGCCACTCGCAGCCACGAGTTTTGGTACCTTCTCGATTGGATTCCGATCTATGTCCTCGCGCTCGGCGTGGCCGGCTTTCTTTGGACGAGACTTTTTGGAAACAAGTTAGGACTTTCGATCTTTGCCTCGCTCAGTCTCACACTCATGGCGCTGAACGCGGCTGCGGAGCTGTGGTCCTCGTGGGAACCGGTCACCTTGATTTCTTTGTCCTATGCCAGTTTGGTGATCGCCAATTTGCTGCCGCTGATCTTGCATGCGCGACGGCCCGAGGCCCAAGGCGCTCGGCGGTGGCTTGTGGCCGGAGGCCTCGTCATGGCAAGCGCCATCGGCTTTCGGCAACTGGATGTGCACATCGCCCATCATCACATTGAAGTGTGGCCACATGGCTCGCACTTCATGTGGCATCTGCTGGGTGGCTTGGCCGTGAATTGTATGCTGGAGTATTTGTGGCGAGCGGATTGGCGACCTCGGCGAAAGGAGAGCGCATGAAGCTAGGGTTCTTAGATCGCTTCGAACAAGGTCTCGCGCAACTGAAGCCTTCGGCTTTGAAGTTTGAGTTTCCAAACTCACCTGAAGACATGGAAAGAGCCATGTTGGATCAAGTACGCCGAACAGCTTTTTTTCTGGCGAGAGTGCCGGCATTGGCGTTTTTCGGTGTGCGCGTCACGGAAATTTCCGCGCGTGGCTGCCGTGTGAGTTTACCTTTTCATTGGCGAACCCAGAATCCGTTTGCCTCACAGTATTTTGCGGCTCAGACCGCGGCAGCTGAGCTCAGCACAGGGGCGCTGATCTTACGAGCTATTGCGGGTCGTCCTTCGATATCGATGTTGGTGATTGGCGTAAAGGGTGAATTTCTAAAAAAGGCGAAGGCTGAAGTGGAGTTCACTTGCCCTCCGGAGTCGGCGCAAGATCTGCTGGATGCTCTGGAGCGCGTGGAGCGAGGCGAGTCGGCTGAAGTGGAGATGCGAAGCGAAGGTCGTCTCAGTGATGGCACTGAGGTGGCTCGTTTTCGCTTCCGCTGGGCACTGAAGAAACGCTCGCCCTGACTTCAAGATCAATCCGCGATTTCAAATTCGCCGGCGTGCAAATTGAGAAGAACTTGGCCAGCGCAACCCTTGGCTCGAAGCTCACGGTGTATGGTGTACGTCACGGGATGATAGGGATCATCAATCTGCGCAAAGAGTCGCTCGGCCTCTGGCAAACCCAGAGCGGCGCGAGTTGCGGAGATTTTCACCGGCACTTGGCTGATGGCGCTGCAGTAGTAGCCGGGTGCGCGTAGATCGGCGGCACGAATCTGCTCAGCGACCTCGCGCAACTGATTCAACTTGAATTCGCGTTCGGGCTGCGAAGCGTAGTGCGAAGTTCGCCATGCTGTCGCCGCTAGGTTGAGCACGGCCAGAATTGTCCAAAGCGACTTTCGCCATCGAGCGCCGCTCAGCTGTGACTGAGTCAGTATGACCAAAACGAAAAGTGCAAGTGGCCAAACATAAATCAGATAACGAGAAGGGGCATGCATCGGTTCAAGCCACGGAATTTTCCATGGCCACGCGCTCAGCGAGGTCAAATAGAGGGACTGTGCGAGTAAAGGCAAAAGGAGGGCCAAGAAAACGAGAAGGCTCGTCTTCGTCTCTCTTCTCAGCGTCCAGCGAAACGCGAAAAGTGTGGCAAGCAAGCCGACCATGATCTGAGCCACCTCGGGAAGCGGTCCCTGAATTTGGGCCCAGCGAAGCGCTTCTTCATGCGCCGTCGTGAATGGCCACACGGCATGCGAGAGCACGAGACCCATGAGCGAGGCTGGACTCAGTTGCCAGCGTCCCACGCCGACGAGCAACAAAGCCAAACAGGCCATCAGCAAAAGCTCCTGCTTCTTCGTCCAAGAGTTTGGCCAAGTGATCCGGGATTGCTGGGCGTTCAAGACACGATGGATGCCGACAAGGCAAACACCAAAGACCAACCAAATCACGAGGCCAAGGCCCAGAGCTTGATCGCGAGCGAAATTTGTCGGAGCTCCGAGTGCTGCGAAAAACTGCGTGACCTGCCAGCCTGCACCTGGTGTTGCGACGCTGATCAAGGTGTGCGCGAAGGCCGCCCACAACAGAACGCTAGCGCGCGCTTTGTGCGAAGCCGAGGCCTCGGGCATCAATTGCACGATTGCCCAGGCTCCAAAAGCAAAGATGCCAAACGAGGGACGAAGCGTGGAAAGCAAAAGTCCGACGATGAGAATCTGACGGCTCGACCAGCCTGGAAAGTTTCTGAGGGCGAGAGTCGAAATCCAAAGGCCAGCCACGACCGGCAGAATATGTTGGATGGCCATGGGCCAAATCCAGACGTCACTCACCGAAGCTAAGCTCACCGAAAACAGCATGAGCGCGATGGACTCGCCGAGTGAAAGCCCGCTTTGCAGGGCGAGGGCTTGCCACTGGCGACTTGCAGTCAGCCACAGGATCACGGACGTGAAGGTCCAAAGCACGGGGAGTGTGGGCCAAACGCCAACCCACACAGCGAAAATCAGATTGAGCGAAAAGACTCCAGCCTCGCGTGAAAAGTTGACGAGCCATGCGAGCAATTCGCCTTCATGCCACGCGCGTTCGACCATCGGCACGTACCAATAGAGATCATCGACATGTGCGGGCCAAGCTCCGCGCGGCCACCACTGAGGGAGACTGACAAGCATGAGGCCAAGGGCCGCAATCATCCACAGCGCCATCGGCCAGTGATGTCCACCCAAAGAGTTTCGGGGAGGCGTGCTGCCTCCCGAGCTGACTCCGCGCCAAAGGCCTCGCCAGTTTGCGCGCCATGGACCTAGGCCTGTGGAAATTCGGCTGTGCCCCCAGAAGTGAGGCCAGAAGCGAGGCCAGAAGCGAGGCCAGAATTGAGGCCAGAAGCGAGGCCCGAGGCGACTCCAGTTGCGAACTCCATCGCCTTGCGAGCACTCGCTCGATCTCTGTCGCCAAGGTCGGGTCGACATTGAAATCCATCGAGAACCCAACTGGGCGATTCGCTCTAAACACACAAGCCAACTCATGCGTAATAGAATAGGCGCGCAGAAAAATCGGTGCACGCCGCACCAGCTCGAAAGCCAAACTGCGCAAGTGCAGACCTACGCTGCTGCCAGCAAACTCAATTGAGCTTTGAGCCCTGACCCAGGCGACAAGTGTTGATGCCGAGCATGGCATAAGGTGGGCACCAGCCGATCAATCCTGTCAAAAGAGGAATCGCGCCGAGAAGGAACCAAGGATTTGCAGGACCCACAAACGCAAGACTCAAAAGTCCTAGCCCCACAACGATGCGCACGCCGCGCTCGATTTTGTGAATGTTGTTTTGAAATTTGAACTTTGAGTTGCCGGCGGCATGGTTCGATCGAGGGCTATTTGAAGCTGTCACGAGATTACTCCTTGGTGGTTTTTGGTGAATTCGTCTTCGCGTCTTTGTGAAGTGCGGAATCGTTTCCGCTCGCGACGGTCTTGTCCGATGTGCTGATGTTCGGGGTGGTCGTGTTCGCGACAGCAGGCTGATTCATCATGTGCAGAGCGACACGCTGAAGAGCCTGCAAGAGCTCGCTTTCAAGCTTTGCTCTTGCGGCCTTCGTGTCGGCCAAAGTCGAGGCCCATGCAGGTTGAGAATCAAGATGCCGCTTCAAAGCCAAGCGAAAGCATTCGATCCAAAGATCCGCCTCGTTTCGGCCAATCGGGAAGGGGAGGTGGCGAGCGCGCAACATAGGATGTCCGCGCTTTTCCCAATACAGCTGTGGTCCACCCATCCAGCCGGACAAGAACCAGTAAAGCTTCTCTTCGGACTCATCGAGTGACTGTGGATGCATTTCGCGAATCACTTTGGCCGATGGTTGACGGTCCATCTCTTGATAGAAAAACCGGACGAGCTGACGCACGCCTTGATCGCCACCAACCAATTCATAGACCGTCGCATCGTTCGCTGTACTCATAGTCCTTCAAATACTCCTCGATGCTTGAAGAATCGTCGAGCGTGATCTTGAAGTTGAGCGTCGCTGAGGTGATCCGTCGACTCCATGCCGACAATGCACTTGGCCAACTGCGGGTGCTTGGCCTCCAATTCATGCTTGAATTGCTCCTTCGCCACACCTGGTCCCATCAGAAGACATGCTTGCATCGTGGATCGCGTCAGTTCAGCGGTCAGATCGTGAAAGAACTTGTGGAGGTCATGCTCTTTGCCATGACCGCTCGGATGAACGCCTCCGTGTGCTTTGAGATGTCGAGTCTCCACGCCATCTGCTCGAAACAGAAATATCTTGGCTTCATGTCGATCCATCCACACGGCAAGTGCGGCCATATTGAGCTCCTTATGAATTGGCCAAGAGTTCATTCTCTCGAAGTTCCCCGCGCCGAGCGACTAGGCCCATTGGCTTGGCGTGGCGGGGGGCCTCGTCGGCCACAATTCATGTGTACTCAATTTCAATTCACATCGCGAGTCCACAATGTGAGATGTGACAACTCGTCTCGGTCGACGCGAGACTTGGGGCGCCTTGCCTCAGCATATGGAAAGTAGTGACTCCGGCGCCCAACCTATTCGATCGAGCAAATCGAATGATCGAAGCCGAGATCTCAATGTCGGCCCAAATGTATTGAGTCAACTTTCGCGTTCTATGAGCGGCGATCAACCGATCAGAGGGCTCGGCTCAAGTATTGGAGTGCGTAGAAGGTGATTGTGCTGGCGAGCGGGATGATGAAGATCGCCAGCGTCCAGCGTGGGGCCGCACTGGACTGACTCGAGCCCCAACGCTCAGAAGCTTGGCGCGAGCTAGCGCGAACTCCACGTTGCGAAGTCTCAGCTTGCGAGCCCCAGCCATGATGCAAGAGGCTCAGCTCGCGACCCGAGTGACTTGATCGAATCGATCGAGTCGAACCACTGATCTGCGTGAGACCACGCGATGCGTGGGTGCGTGTGATGCGCGAGTCTTGGCTCGCAATAGTTGCGTGAGGTGAGCGGAGCATGGGGAAGGGGGTGGCTTCGGCTCGCATGGGCGATCTCCTCGTTTTGGTTCTCGTATCTGCCCGAATCGCTGCTTGGAGTGCTCTAAGGATCCGATTACGCTGTGATCCCCAAACAACTCCTGGATCAATTCCTACAGATCAATCAATAGGACTGCAGGTCTCAGGCCATTTCGAGAAAATTCATGTTTCATTTTGCGACGGTGAACGGGGCTCAAACTCAAACAGATCCGAGATGGGCGATTGCTGAAGGGGGTCGTTCAACCGCGAAGTGACGTGCCACTCATCAAAGTTTGACAGCGCTAGATTTTGGGTTCAGCGAACATCGCCGAACTTCTCAGGATTCATTAGTTTCGTTTAAAAGTTCGTCACGAAGGGTCGCTGGGACGCGTGTGAGGTTTTTGAATGATTTTTGAGATTCAGTAATCGGCTCATGGCGGGCGTCCGTAGAAGATGAGCGCGGCCTGAGATGGATCATTCGATGGAGAATCGATAGCGTCGCCCGCGGCCTTCGCCTCGTGCCGAGATTTCAGATCGCTCTAATCCCGTTTGCATCAAACGAAAAAGACTGGGCTGAGACAGGCCCAGAACTTCACATGCCTCTTGCGATGAAAACTCGCGCTCCCCGAATTTTTCTTTGAGTCGAGCGAGTCGAATGCTGGAGCGGTCCGAGCCACTTCGCAAGGGGAGCGATTCCAATTGCACAGGCGGCTGAAGATCCAGCCGCAAGATCAATTGAGTTTCCTTCTTGATGCGAATTCCATCGCGCGTGGTGAGCAGCTGCAGCGGCACCGCTTTCAGCGCACGGCGTGCTGACGTGAGCAATTGGCGAATGCGAAGCGGCGAGCTGATCGGATCAAAGCTTTCGTTCGGGTAAAGCTCGCCAAAGAGCGCGAGGTTCGGTTGCGGACGATAGAAGTCCGTCAACACAGTCCGCACGAGTGCGAAGGTTCTTGAGCCGGGCTCCAGCAGTGTTTCCCCACGAAACAGGCCACGTTCAACCTGAAACACCGGGCCACTGTAGCCCCACTCATAAGGGCTCTCAGGAGGTGTCCACTTCACTTTCTTCGTGCCACTTGCGCCGCCACGAGATTGCAGTTGGCGATTGAGCAGCACTTCAATTCTTCGTTTGTAATGTGGGTAAGGCGTCCCAGCCCACAGATAAGCCGCGCGCCGAGGATCGAACTGAAACAGCAGAAGATGAAAGTCCGTATCTCGCGCAATCTCCCATAGCCCGCGCTCCAAACAGCGATCCTTGTATTTGCGAAGCTCCGCAAAATTCCCGCTTTGCGAAGTTTGATAGATCATTTGCCACTTTGTGAGTAAATGCCCGCCGGCGCTCGGGTCGGCTCGAAGTAAATCTTGCGCGCGATCTAAAGCTCGGAGGGCTGCTTTCCAGTTGGATCGCGCGATCGCGAGTTGGGCCTCGAGCTCACGCACGGCGGCCTGTAATCGAATCGACTTCGATCGGCCCAGCTCAGCGTCAAAGTCATGCAAGTGATTCAGTAACTCCGGCTCGGCTTCATCGCGCAGCGACTCCATAGCGACTCGCGAAGCGAAGTGATTGAGGCGCGCAATCTGTCTTTGATAGTCGGAAATCTCGGGGTTGGACAAAACGGCTCGCAAGATTTGTTCAGCGGCCTCGTAATCCCACTCCGACATATAGACAAAGGCTTGCCCGAGTTGCGCCTCCGGCGATGTGGCGAGATCAGATCGCTTCAATAACTGTAAAGCTTGGCGTCGACCGCCCAGGCGCTGCATGCAGATCGCATATTCAACCAGCAGATCTCGAAGCGCGACTTGGTCGGTTGGGCTTTTCAAGTAAGGACGCACAGTTTTCGATAGCGATGCCAAGCCGAGGTCGGGGCGCCCCACTCGCCGCACAAGCTGTGCATACAGCATGCGCTCTTGTGGCGGAATCAAGCGCGGTGCGACCTGCTGAAGTTCGCGCAAAACCTCGCGCCCTTCTCCCTGGCGAATCCGTGTGTCCCATGTCTCAGCTTGAGACTTTGACCACTTCAAAACAATCTCCCTTGCGAGCCCACGGGCTGTCTCATCTCGAGTCTTTAATCATTCAAATTTATCACAATTGGATTGAAATTCAGAGAAAGTTCGCACTCCTCGACCTCCGAAGGTATTCTGAAATCGATGATGAGGGTGCTCGATCCGGTTGGCGGGCTGTCATCATCGACGTTAGGGCGGATTCGCCACGACGTCGGATCGTCGGGGTTTTAAGGGGGCAGTATGCGGCGTCAGCCGATACTTTTAGGAAGCGGTCTTTTGGTGCTGGGCCTATTGATGCTCAGTTATCAAAATTGTTCGCGCGCGAACTTCGCCCTCGGCTCAATGCCGCAATCGTCGACTCAACAATCCGCCGATGGCGGAGGGCTTCCCGATCTCAATGACTCAATTGGCGGAGGCGGCGACACTTCGCCCGGTCGATCCGGCGGTGGCGAGGGTTACGACGGCAAACTCACAACAACTTTCAGTTTGCTCGACTCTGCTTGCTCAACCGGAGTTCGCACGCGCATCGCTCGTGATGGCTACAACCGATTTTGGATGTTGGTTGAAAACTGTCAGTTTGTGAATGTCCGAGAGCTTCCCGCCAGCCAAGTGTCGGTGTCGGGCAACAACTTGACTTACAATGGTCAGAACTTGACGGCCGACCGAGCTAACATCCGATCGAATGTCGCGACTTGCCGCGGAGACGGTCAGTTTGATGTCGCCTCTCCTTTGCAGCGAACATATGTGGAAATCACCATCGACAACCATCAATCGCGAGGCCTAGTCGCGAACATGACATTGTATCGAGTCGATTCGGCGACCGGAGTTGTTCAGCGCGTGGGTGCGCAGATCATCAATGAGCCGATCAACTTCCTGTCGCAACAAGCAACGGTCGTTGACTACGCAACGGACTCGGCTCGGCCGGGTCGACACATTCAGTTGCGCACGCCGCGCTCGGGTAGCGGAGCGGGCACGTTCGACTCTGTCATGCAGGGGGGCGGGGAGCAGATGCAGGGTGCGGGGCTGAGCTGTGTAATCCCTTAAGCTGGCCCACTTGAGTGGTTGTGGTTCTATGAGCCCCGTCGGCGTGAT
>ERZ761609.605-NODE-605-length-39796-cov-37.746182_pt1 | contig 39796 bp, 48 predicted proteins | sample MGYA00511163_ERZ761609 | MGnify/ENA primary metagenome ERZ761609 (study PRJEB28899, sample SAMN02445070) | bioreactor sludge metagenome | biome: EBPR sludge | place: Australia: Brisbane, Thorneside Wastewater Treatment Plant | collected 2011-12-16 ...
CTCCCCACCTTTAACCCCACCTGCCTCCCCACCATTAACCCCATCTGCCTCCCCATCTGCCTCCCCATCTGCCTCCCCATCCTATCTCTTATGCTGCCAACACCGTCCATCACGTGCGGTGGTGTTACGACTGCATCGACGTCCGTCGGCTGTGAGGCCTGAACATTGGCGGGTAGGGGAGGATGTTATCGTGTCGCGTGGACGTGTGGTGATGACGATGTCGGTAACAGGGTGGATTTCCCACGCGGTTCCACGCCATACATGACGGTTACCACTTCCAGCTGATTCGTCTTCGTGCATGTCGTCCCAGAAGAGCCAGCCAGTTACGGTTACCCACCGACCGAGAAACGCGTCACGGAGAGCACGCTGCGACCAGTCACGTCCGTTTCGTTTTTTGCGTTCACGGAATCGCGGCGTGACTTCAACAACAACAAATGTTGTTTTGTCATTCGTGCGCATGGGATCGTCTGTGAGTTCAATATGGGTATCACGTAACCAATGGTCTTTTTCTTTACAATTACATGTTTCAATCGCACCAATACGAACATCAGCGACATATCCTGTTGTACGAATGGCCTGGCCCTCGGCATACCGACCGTCTGGTGGAGCCGCCATTGCGCGAAGGTTTGCAAGGGACACCGTTACAACGTCGCGTTCTCGCGGAACATCGTAGCGGTTCTTCTTGACGTTGAGTTCCTTTGCGTTGGAGCGCTTTGCATTACCCTCCGGTGGACAGCGTCGGTACGTCTCCTGGGGAAGGAGCAGGGTAACGACGGCAACAACGACGAGGAATACGTTCATGACGTGTGATGCGCTTCAACGTTTGTCACAGACCACGGCAGCTGTCGTCCGGCCCACATAGGTACGACGTCACCGTATGAAGGTGGAATTGTCATCGGAGTGCGTTCAAGGGTGACAGTTGTTGATGGAGGTGTGAGTCGGTAATGCCGAATGGCATTGTCACTCACAAACTGTTGGAGTTTGTCGAGTGCTCCATGACGCTCAAAGAGGTCGGCGAGTAAGGGTAGGAGAATTGGTGCGGTAAAGACACCTGCTGCGCAGCCCGGACATTCCTTTTTGTCGACGGGATGAGGAGCAGAATCACTGCCAAGCATAATCTTTGGATGAACCTGTAATGCGGCTGCCAGAAGTGCGTCACGATCTTCCGGACGTTTTGCAATGGGTTTACAGAACAGATGGGGATTCATGAGGCCACCAACAACGTCATCAAGAGTGATAACAAGGTGGTGAGCTGTAACCGTAGCCGCCACGTTATCAAACTCTTCAAGTACGTCCAATGCATCACGTGTAGTGATATGCTCCATCGTAATGCGAAGTCGCGGAAATGTTCTTGCCAGGTAACGATACACTTCACAAAACTCGCGTTCGCGATCCATCACAAATCCGTGTGTTTCTCCGTGAACAAGCAGGGGAATATCGAGGCTCTCCATCTCGGCAAACACATGATCCATTGCCGAGATCTCACGAACTCCTGCCTCTGAATTCGTTGTAGCTCCAGCTGGATAGAGTTTGATACCGATAATGTGTGGTTTGGCAGCTTCGAGTTCTTCTCGACTGTAGTCACGGAAGAACAGCGTCATATACGGAGCAAATGCATATCCATACGTGGCAGCATTCACTTCGCCCGTATAACGATGCAGGGCTTCAAGAGTGTTTACAGGTGGAATAAGATTCGGCATTACAACCCCACCAGCAAAGTGTGCAGCCGTTAATGGTGCCACAACACGCAACATGTTATCCTGACGGAAGTGAATGTGCATGTCGAGAGGGGATCGGAGGGTGATGGTCATGACGATGGGTAGTTGGGTATGTCTGGCAAAATGTCAACGTAACCTTCACGATCAACTGCTGCACAGTACGTCGTAAGCCCGTTTGTGAGCAGTACGTAGGGTGCTCGTAGTGTGAGGTTATACCATTGTGACTGACGCAAGGTGTCGGTGCTGACAGCGATGGATGGGGCCTTACACTCAACGAGAAGGAAGGGACTGAGTCTTGAGTCGAGCCACAACAGGTCGTATCGCATTCCTGTTCGTCCAAGCCGACGTTCTACGCTGCATCGCCCCTTTGGAAAGCCCCTTGACAATAACCAATGCAAGCAGTTCTGTCGTACCCATTCTTCTGGTGTGAGTGCTACCCACTGTGCTCTCACCTCATCATAGATCTCGAGCGAGAGTGTATTGGATCGGATCCGTGCTGGATACGTCGGGAAGTGTAGGGTGGGTAAGGAAACCAGTTCGTTCATGGGGTCACGGTTGCTAACATGTCATCAAGGGCATCAATAGCCATGCCGATGTTGTTGTGCACGTCAACAATAGAAGCCTCCATCATGTAACACGGAGCGCTGATGATCCGATGCTCATTGTCAACAATGATGCCCGTCGTATCAACGTATTCCGCTATGGCACCAAGTTGTGTCAGGCCAGACGAGATCGCCGGTATGTCGTACGGCGATGCCGCTGTAGTGGTACCAACGGTAAGGCGTGCATGTACATCCATACCTTCGAGAGCCTTGGCAACAACCGTTGGCCCCATACACAGCGCAACAATGGGTTTACCAGCCTGATAGGTTGTCCGTACGAGTGTGCGTACATCGTCACGAATTGAAGCATTCGGTCCGTCGAATGCCCACGACGTGAGGTTTTTTGCCGCACCAAATCCTCCCGGGATGACGAGTGCGTCGTAATCGCCGGGCGTGAGAGCTTCAATTGACCGAATAGCTCCGCGCGCAATACGCGCCGCTTCCGTGAGTGTGTTACGACGCTCATCAGATACTGAACCGTCGCGATGGTTCACAACGTGATACTGTTCGGTATCGGGTGCTACACAGATCGGCGTGTGGCCGAGGCGTGTGAGGTGGTAGAGTACAAAGACGGATTCGTGAATTTCAGATCCGTCGTACACTCCACATCCGCTGAGAAGGACGGCTATGTTCATACCACAAATCTACGTTCTTAGGCACGAGTTCGGCGCCGAACATCTGCTAGCTTCACCGTCATCATCGTAATCTGGAAGACCAGTGCTATAGCGTTGGCAAGAATGATGCTCACGTCAGCCTGAATAAGGCCGTAGGATAACCAGAGTACAGCGCCAACGATCATCAGACATAGCATAGCCAGACTCAGCTGATGCACTTCACGTGTTCGAATCACACGTATTGCTTGAGGCGCTAAGGCAAACGTGCTGCAGCTGCCGGCAGCCAGACCGAGAATATCAATTTCACTCATTGCTGACAGATTCGAAGAGCTGCGTCACGAATGACGGTTGGAAAATTGCTGACAACGGCTTGGACACCGTAGGTACAAGCCCGTCGTAATGAGGCTTCGTCATTTACGGTGTAGACGCCGACAGGAATACGGTTACGTCGGGCATCTGCCATACGGTCACGGCTGAGTTCGTGGATGGAACATCCGTAGGCATCAGCACCAACGGCTGCACATACTTCAGATGGTTGACGCAGATCACCGGGAACGTTTAAGGCGACAGTGTGAAGTGTTTGATCAAGATGTTTAACGAAGGCAATGGTCCGGTGGTCAAAACTGGCAAAGGCCATGTAGGGACCAAGTCCAAATTCCTGAACGGTCGTAACAACTGCACGTACGTCATCTACGGTTGCCTGTGCGTCAAAGGGTTTAAGCTCTACAAGGACGTAGGCACGGTTGCGGACAACGTCAACAACTTCGGCGAAGGTGGGAACACGCTCTCCGGCAAAGGACGACGCAAACCATGAACCGGCATCAAGTTTACGTACGTCATGAAACGACGTGGCTGCGATTTTACCGTGACCATTCGTGGTACGACCAAGTACGTGATCATGAAAGACAACAAGTTTACGGTCAAGCGTTAACTGAAGGTCAATCTCAACCATATTCGCACCACCGTCAACTGCCGTTCGAATGGCTGCAAGTGTATTCTCCGGTGCATCACCCGACGCTCCCCGGTGGGCAACAACAAAGAACGGTGTAGTGCGAACAAAGTCTACAAGGGGCGTCATAAAAACTCTCCGTGTAGAGCACCACGATATCCGCGGAGTACATCAGCAGTATGACGCCGAGGTTTACCTGGTAACTGGATCTCCGTAATCGAGAGAGCTCCGTCTTGGCATCCAGCAAGAAGGGTGTTGTCGCGCACTTCCCAGGTACCAGGTGCAAGCGTAGCATCGGAGAACTCAGCGCGGTACATCTTTACCGTTTCGTCATTCCACCGAGTCCAAGCGCACGGTACAGGAGAGTATCCAAGGATGTGTTGGCGAACCGTTTTCCGATCTTGTCGCCAGTTAATGTTACCAAACTCACGATATACCTTCGGTGCCAATGAAGCGCGCGAATCATCCTGTGGTGTAGGCCGAGCTGTGCCATTGATCAGGTCTCTGCATGTCTCCACGGCACACGTTGCTGCCAGGGGCATCAGTTCTTGGTAGAGTTCACCGGTTGTTGTACCGTCTGGAATGGTGTAGTGTGTCTGACGGAGAATTGTGCCCGTATCAACGACGTCATTGAGAAGGAATGACGTTACACCAGTTTCCGTTGCACCACTCAAGATTGCATGATGGATGGGCGCTGCACCACGAAACTCGGGAAGAAGTGAGGCATGAACATTAAACGAACCAAGTTGCGCCAGTGAGTAGACGGCACGAGGCAGAATACGGAAGGCAATAACGCAGATGATGTCGGGATTGCGTTCCGAAATACTCGTTGTAAAGTTGTTTTCCTTCAGTGATACCGGCTGAAGAATGTCAGTGATGCCAAGTTCTTCGGCCGCAACCTTCACAGCACTCGGTACGATCTGAAGACCTCGACCGCGAGGTTTATCCGGAACTGTTACAACAGTTGTCACACCAAACTCAGTGTGGAGCGCACGTAACGCTGGAACTGCAAAGTCCGGCGTGCCCATAAAGATGATGTTTGCCATCAGCCGTGCATTGTTGGTTGGTTCGGAAGACTGGCCACAATGTTGGATTCAATCATGGCATATTCCTGTAGACGAGCACGGACAACGTCACTTCCGCAGTATTCGCGTGCAATGTCCGTGTAGGCACGGTAGTGGCCCGCCTCACTGGCCAGCAACGACGAATACAGACTCTTAAGGTCATCGTTGGGAGCATGGGCTGCTAGTAACGAGAATCGTTCGCACGACCGTGCCTCGATGAAGGCGCCAACAATCAGCAAGTCCAGCAACCGCTCTGGCTCAGATGTTCGTACGTGATCATGTAACTGCTGCGCATACGGATTTGCCTCCATCGGTGAAAGGGGAATGTTGCGTTTCTGAAGTTCTCCCAACACAAGACGGAAGTGTTCAAGTTCTTCGATAGCAAGATCAACCATATCCGCCACGAGTCGTTCGTGATGCGGATAACGGTTCATCATCGCAAGGGCAAACGTCGCAGCTTTTTTTTCACAATGGGCATGGTCAACAAGGATACGATCCAGATTGGCCGATGCCACAACAATCCACTCGGGATTTGAATCTCGTTGCAGACAAAGCATAGGGCAAAGCTACTCAATACCGTTCCAGAAGCCGGAAAACGCTACCGACAATTGCAGTGTAGGCATCTTCATCAAGGGCGGCCGACGTGTTGTGCTGCGAACATGATACAGCGAACCAGCGACCGTCCTTGCGCCGTACGAGATACGTCATGTTAATGACACCAGCCTCCGATCCGCCTTTGTAGTAGGCACCTGGGAAGGTTTCCTTGGGAATCGGCAGACCTCGATTTATTCCTAGTACTCCAAACTGCGTGGCGCGTCCGGTAGTATCAGTGTTACGAAACCACTGCATCACGGAGCATAACTCACGTGTTGTCGCAAACCACTCAACCGAGTCTGTAAGGATTGGTGATGCTGTGAGGACAACGTCATTCGTTGAAAGTCGTGTGACCTTTTCTTGAAGGTATCGCCGACGTGCTTCAACGTTACCAGCCGCATACTCTCTGCCAGGTGTACCCTGATTGATAAACTTCAGGAGGAACATTTCGCGCGTTCCCAGAAATGGCACGTTCCATTCCGGATGCTGATGCCCCATTGCCCCTTGAACGTTTTCAACATTTTCACGACCAACCTTGTGCAGAAGGATATCAGTGGCCGTATTGTCACTCACACTGATCATTTTTGACGCTAATGTGTGAATGGTGATAGGTGCACCATGTGGCCATGTGTGCAAGATTCCACTTGGAAGTGAGTACGTCGTTGAGTCCAACGTTACCACGTCATCCCAGCGTAATGTGCCCGCCTGAATCTGCCGCAGTACTTCTCCCAGAATAAACAGCTTAAATGTGGATCCAATCGGGAAGCGTGTGTCCGGATTAACGGCGGCAACGACCTTGTTCGATGTAAGGTCAACAACACATAATGAAGATTCCCCATCAAGTTTACGAACTGCAGTTTCCAGCTCAGAAAACGTTGTATACAGTCGTGAACGCGGTTTGATAAGCAGACCAACAATTCGATGAGGGGGTTGAGCATCAAGTGTTAGATCCACAGGCACAACAAAGTTCGAGTCCGTTGTGTACTCGAGTGTGAGAGACCCTGCACCCTGCTGCGAGACGATCCGTGACGAAACCGGAGTGCCAGCACCAGCCATGAGCTGTGCCACCCCCATCATGAGGCGTGGTTTGGGTACCTGCGTAAGAAAGTCCTTTGTAAAGATCGTGTCTACATCAAGTGGTTTCTTCGATAACAATGTCTGCACGTCGTTGATGCGCATCTGCAGGACGTCGGTCGATTGTGACCACAGGTTCGGTGATATGCCAAGAATGACGGAAAGAACAACGATGGTTCTGACAGCGATGGTAAGGGGCGAAAAGGGGCTCATGGATTCCAGGTGCGGTGAACGATTGTTCATGAATATCGCACAAAAATGGCACGATTGTTTCTTGGAAGCATACATCATGGCCTACGTGAATTCTACAGTGAAACACCTTGCGATCGGATTCCTCCCGGAATTTGACTGCCCGTGTATACATTGGAGAGACCGTGCCATAACGTAACGTCGACATCAAGTACGCGCAACGAGGCGGTCTTTCCACGAGGAGAGGCCGCCTCGTTTTTTTTTCACGGAGGTTTGTATGGAAGAGGAACGACGACGAAGGTTGCTGCGCAACATCACCCTGTTACGAACATTACGATTGTGGGGAATGCTCATGTTTTCCCTGCCAATCATCGTGCCGTATTGGCTCAATCATGGAATGACCATGGCCGATGTGCTCCTGCTGCAAAGTGTGTTTGCCGGAGCGATCATCATTATTGAGATCCCGACGGGATATTTCTCTGACGTTCTTGGACGGCGGACGACGATGATTATCGGCACCACTCTGGCATGGATCGGTTGGGTGACGTATGCATTTGCAGATGCATTTGCTGGCTTCCTAGTTGCTGAAATCATCCTTGGCCTGGGCCTGAGTTTTATCAGCGGTACTGACTCGGCCATGTTGTACGATACGATGCTGGAACTGGGAACAACGGAACGAGCAATCCATGAAGAGGGTGGTCAGATGTCCCTCCAGGCCTTTGCGGAAGCAGCAAGTTCAATTGTTGGCGGTCTACTTGCTGGCATCTCGCTGACTCTTCCCTTTGTTGTTCAAGCTGTTGTCTTCGTTGGACTGCCAATCTGCGCCCTTGCCCTCACCGAACCGGCTCAACATCGTCGTGATGGACGTCGTGGATCGTGGAAGGAGATTGTCGACATTGTTGTTCGTGTTGTTCACCGCGACAAGGAACTGCGAACGATTATTCTCCACTCGTCCTTACTGTTCAGCATTACGCTGACGATGGTGTGGTTTGCGCAACCCTATTGTCAAATCCCAAATTAGGTAGATTTTTGCGCCGTTTTATTTCAACGACTTACGGAATCACGATCCCAAATTAACAGACCGTCGGCCTGTGTGTGACCAGTCGGTCGGCTTGGTAAGTCCATATAAATATGAATTGAGTCGGAGTTCGATCACAGTTTATCGTCCGCATATTCCGCATATTCCGCACGTTACTTCCGCATATTCCGCACGTTGTTTGTGATTCTAGGTATCAGCGGAAACCCTTTGCCATTCCCTTGACGGGAGTGCCTCCTGTCTTACTTAAACTCATTGCTTGCTCCGCCATTGCTTTATACGCCTGGGCTTGTCCTCGCGCGTAGGCCAATTCCGTTTCGAGCTCTTTTATCCGCTCTTCGTGCTCTGTGTTGTGCTGTGGAGTTGAGACAGTTAAAAGTGGCGGCGCTATTTCCGTGGACGTCTCACTGATAAACACGGGTCCATAATTGGCAACCATGTAGTTAATGTTCACGCGGTACACTCTAAAGAGAGCACCTAGAAGCTCTACTCCTGGTTGTTTTTTGTCGTTCTGAACGTCACTAAGATAACCAGTGCTGCAGCCAAGTGTACGGGCAAGGTCGGCCTTGGAAATCCCTGCTAAATGAAGGAATTCTCGGAAACGATCGCCTACGAATATTTTTTCCACACTTACCTCTTTGCGTGAAAAGTTCTTGACAATCTCTCGTTTGAGAGTTATGTTCGTGATGTTCGCTCGACGAACGAGCGGCATTCAAAATAACCCATTCGGAGGAAGTCAGATGGATACAGCGAAAACGGCTCTGGATCAGGGCGGAGACAACGCGATCCCGCAGTCAATATCTCAGGCCGCCAAAGATGCCGCCATCGCGTTGCAGTCGGCACGTGAGAAAGTGGCGAAAGATTATCTCGCCAACAATGTCGGATTAATGCCGCTGGATCTGAATGCAACCGCCGACGATGGCGAGTTAATCAGTGTGCACGGCGCGTTCTCATGCCCTGAGCACTTTGACCTCAAGTCACAGATTCAAGAGCTGACAGAGCGTTTAATGCTAGATGGAATGTGCGTCCGCGCGCTGGTTGGATTCTCACAGCATCCGTGGCGTGGCGATATGCGGTCTCTGGCCGTGGATGTAACACTCATTATTCCCATCGACCGAATTGGAGGTGAGTAATGGGAAAGGAAGTTGTCGTGAAGGCGGTCGATGTATGTGCGGTCTCTGGCTATCAAGAACTAACCTACGACGAAGGCCTGCGACAGATGACGTTGAGAACTGTCTTGACGACTGAAGATCCAGGTCTGTCCTCGGATTTGACCGATGTATTTAAGGCGTTGGTCTGCCCGTCCACACCTCGCATCAAATGCCGAATACTACTTCTCACGGAACACGAATTGTTGGAGGTGAGTGATGGCTCGGGTGCACTCTAAAGAGTTCGAGCGCGCAAAGGCAATCGTCGCCGAGGTGAACTGCAACAGGTTCCCATACTTCCGCCTGTGGCATCGCTGTTATAAGCGCGCGGGATTCGTTTCTCCAATGGCTTTCCGACTGGCGGCCAAGCGTGGTCAGCCGAAGGCAGTCATGGCTGCGGCACGTGAAATCGCGCGGATCAACCGTGAGTATGCCAAGGCCGTTGAAGAGATGGAGGATGCGGCATGATCTCCACGCTCGTCAGGGTGGAGGATCTAGCTCCCCTCCTTGGAATGAAGAATCCGCGCCATGTGCATGATACACTCCGGCGTAACGGCGTCTGTCCTGTCGAGCGTGACGGCCGTCGGCACCTGTATGACCTGGAGCAGGTTAAGGGTGTGCCGGTGTGGGGATCAATCCTGGAGGCCAAGAAGCGCGACGTCGCGGCCATCTCCATCAGGCGTCAGCGGTCAGACCGCGGCTTGCCACGGAAGGTGGACGCCGCGGTCCTGGCTCACGTGGTCGCGCTGACGAAAGACCTGTTTTTGTCGTCGGCTATGCCGGACGTCCGCAACGCGGCTGAGTCGGCCCTGCGCATGACACGCGCTGAGGTCGTCGCGGGACGACTACCGATTAGCGTGGAGTGCGTTGACGCAATACGCATCGAGTGGTTTTACAAACGATGGCTGATGCGGAAGGACGACTACATGGTCGGGCCGGTCTACAGTGAAGGCTGGCAAGAGCTCCATCGGCAGTCATGGCGGCAACACGAAGCCGCGTTGACAGGACCGTACGCCGCACGTTCAACGTGGAAGATCTTCGAGTCGGCTGGATGGGCGGGCAAGGGTCACGGCTTCGGCTGGATGCTGGTGCTGGATGACCGCACGGCCGACGTCTGGGCAACGACTGACGACGGCCTGAAGATGCCGAATGCGATCTACGTGTGGGATGCCCTAACCGGCGCGCTCATGTGGATCGAGCCGACAACAGAAATCACGACACAGGCCTACGTACGAGCTATCGTCGGTGCATGGTGGTTCAATGCTCTTGAGCTCGCGCCACTTGTCATGCTTGAGAATGCCAAAGCCGCTAAGTCTATTCGTATCGAGGACCTCCTGAGGTCGCTGTACTGCCGAGCTGACATCGATCGGGTCTACGGTGATCCGAATATCAAGCGGTTGACCAACGGCGAACATGGTCCGGTGTTCCGCAACCTGCCACACATCGCACGTGACTTCGGCAAGGCCGCGGCAGAACGCGGGTTCGGCGTCATCAAGCGCGAACACGATGCCTCGTTTTCTCCAATGACGTTCCAGGGCGGCGACAGATCAGAAGCCGTCCAGCTCCACAGGAACAACCAGCCGTGGTGGTTCGCCAGCTTGTCACATCCGCGTCATGACATCGCCAGGCGTGATGAGATACCAACAGTCGACGACTACTTCATGTCGCTGTATGCCTGGTCACAGGGTGCATACCTGGACCGCGAACGCAATACGCTGAAGCAGTGGGCGCGCGAACACGGTCTCGCTCCAACACGCCGTGCAATGGTCGAGTATTACGGCGGCCGTCGTGAGGCTGGTGTGAGCATCCCGAGTGAGCAATTGTGTCGCGTGATCTACGAGGCATCGCCACGGAGACGTCGTGCGCAGTGCAGGGCTGCAGGCCGCGTGTCGGTCATGGTTGAAGGTCGCATCGTCAACCTGATCAGTGCATCCATCACGCCGGATTGTGTCGGCCGGACGGTTTCGGCTGTGCCTGTACCAGGCTCACCGCGTGAGTGGATTCTCATGCTCATGATGCCATCGTCACAACGTGTAGACCGCTTCGTCGGCATCTGCGAGGACCGTACGGCTGAGACCATTGAGCAGGCCATCGAAGACCGTGCGTTTGTCCGTGGCGTACGCCAAGAGATACACGCCGCCATCGACAGCGAAGTACGTGAGTCGCGTACGCTATCGCGGCCAGTAGAGATGCAAGAGTTACCAGGAGGGCCAGCGTTTGTACAAGAGCTGGCGGACGCAGACACAGCAGATGAAGTGATCGAGGCAGATGTCGTGGTCGATGACATCGACGCCGTGATCGACGGAGACGACGGACAGCATGACGACTTCGACCAGATCATGAACCTCTAACCAGACGGAAGGAAGAAGGAAATGGGAAAGACACTCGAGATCAGTAAGGACGGCTCCCTTGGCGTTGTTGGCACATCGGACAACATCACCACAGAGCAACAGGCGCGGCTTCGCGACGCGAACATGAAGATGAACAAAGCGAAGGTTGCTCAACGCCAGTTTGCTCAACAGGAGGCCGTGCTTGAGCAACAACTGCTGGAAGAGTCCGCGACCTACCGGAAGCTCATCAAGCTCCGCAAGAAACGGCAGATGATGAAAGCCCTGGAGAAGGAGCAGGACGTCATCTTGTCAGCTCTGGCACAAGAGCTCTTCGCGGCCTCACCGGCCAGTCGTGGCAAGTCGTTGGCTGAGTTCCTGGACGAATCCATTGAACTGCCAGCGGACAAACGTCGGCTACCTCGGAGGCGCACATGAGAACGCGCTGGATAGAGGCTTACCAGATCAAGAATCTGCACATCCTGAAGGCCGCTCTCGGCCTCGACGACGAGACGTATCGACTGGCACTCAGTCAGTTCAAGACACCAGACAACAAGATCGTAGCCTCCACGAAGGAGCTGCAGTACCATCAAGCTGGTGAGCTCACGGCGGCATGGATCGAAGCGTGTAAGGCGGCTGGTATCAAGGTGTACCTGGCACGAGCTCCAAAGGAAACCATCCGCTACATGACAGCCCAACAGAAGGGGAAGCTGTGGTATCACGCATTGCGGTGTGCTGCGGTCTACGCAGACCTGCCATCGGTCAACGCTGGTGCTGTCACGCTCTCCGGCGAAGACCTCCGGAACTGGGTCCTAGCGCGCATGGACGCAAAGATGGAACTGCCGAATGTCATCATGGAGGCATTGTTCGCCTACATCGACAGAGTATCAAAACGGTTCCTGATCGAAGGAGGCTTCATCAAGCGTCCAGACCTCGTCAAAACGACACGCATCTATTGGCAGCACGTGCAGGAGGAAGAGGCTCAATATCTCATCCAACGCTGGGTTCAGATTCACGAAAGCGTGGACAAGCGTGAGGCGACGGCGAAAGAACCCATGCGGTTTTTTAACAACTGACGCAAGAATCGTCGAACGGAATTAACGCTAACAAACTACACAAACATTCAGGAGGAACGAATGGACGCACTTGTACTCGCAGCCTGCGGTCTCATCTACGGAGCACTCATGTTCACGGTAGGCCGCATCATCGAACGCAACGCACAAAACACCATCACCTGGCCGGAGGATTGACAATGGCAACAAAATCGACGGCGCGAAAGAAAGTCGCGCCAAAAATCGAACAGCTTAACTCATGGGATGAGGTCGATCGTGCCCTCGCAGAGATCGCCATCAAGCAGGCGACAATCGATGCTGACGAGGCGAAGTACAACGCTGAGGAGCAGGCCCGTCGTGAGCGGCTGACGATCAAGCTCACGCCACTCAAGGAGCGCATTGAAGAACTAGAGCTCGGCATTGAGCGGTACGTCACGGACAACCGCGTCGATCTCGGTGCAAAGAAGTCGAAGGAGCTCACGCACGGCGTGGTCTCATTCCGTAAAGGGAATCCTTCTGTCGCGAAAGACAAACGCTTTACCTGGGACGGCATCGTATCGCTGATGCAGAAAGCAGGTGACAAGTTCAAGGCGTTCGTTCGTGTTAAGGCCGAGATCAACAAGGAGGCCATCCTGCAGAACGCGGCCACGTTCGAGAACTCCGTTGGCAAGGAGGGCCTCGATCCTGCACTCCTGAAGACGGAGTTCGGCATCACGGTTGAGCAAGACGAGACGTTCGGCTACACGATCAAGCACGCCGTGGACACGAACTGATGGAAACGACAAGCGGCGGCCGTTGCCGGTCGCCGCTTGCATGAACCTCGCCTGAGGAAGGAAGTCTCTGGCGATCAAAATAACCGGTCAAAGCTACTCATTCCAACCAATCATTCCAACCTTCAGCAGCATGAAGACGCAACACAATACGATGGTCGTGAACATCGCCGATCTTACTGAGCATCCGCGCAACCGTGAGTTCTACGGAGACATCACCGTGGATGGTCCCTTCCTGGACTCAATCCGCGTAGCTGGTATACTGCAACCTCCGATCGTGACGCCGTTAGACTCGACGTACTGGCCGATACGACGTGACGACGATATGAGTCGCGTGGAAGCGTATCGCATCATCGCCGGACACCGCCGCATCAAGGCCCTGCAAGAGCTCGGAGAAACGCAGGTAGAGGTCATCGTCAAGGACTATGCCGACGATGATGAGGAAATCTATGACTTCATTGCGTCGAACGCCACACGCACAAAGGATACACGTATACTGATTCTCGAAGTTCTGCAACTCCTGAAATCCTATCAAACACTATGCCAACGCAGTGGTGATGCGGACGCCAGCGAAAAAAATGACGATTCCCGAATCCGCGGCTTCGACGGCATTGAGCAATTTGAGGGTCTCACGTTGCAGGATGTCGCCTTAAAAATTGGTGCATCGGAGAAGTTCGTGAACGCCGTTCGCGGAATTTTCATGGACGACTACCGCGAACAGTACATCAAGGACATTGAAGCCACAGGCCGAACGTTCAGCAAGGGTGGCTTGAAGCAATTCATCGGCCAGTGGGATAAGATTCGTAAAGGTGTTCTTGCAGGCGAGGTCAGTATGTGGCAGGCCTACGATGCAATCACGTCTGAAAAACGATCTGTTGTCAGTAAAGCCGCGAAGAAAGCTGGCAAGGAAAAACCTGCTAAGGAAAAGACGCCCAAGGTCAAGTTGCTCGACGAGGCCGCGGAAACAACGGTCGACGACTTCTTGGAGCCTGATAATATCCGGAGTTATTACTACGAGTTAGAGCCGCGGAAGCTAGACCCAGAATACGAGGACCTTATCGTGGACTTCGCGCGCAAATACTGTTCGTACGTACTTGAACATTGGGCTCGTTGACGACGTGCGTCCCGCGAACCGATCTGTCAAGCGCATTTGTGAGATCGTTGCCATCAACGTCGCACAGCGATTCGGATACAATGGACCGCGGTATGCCGACCAGGCTCTTGGGTACTGCATGGCGTCACCACTTACGATGAGTGCCCTGGCCTGGACGGCGACCGCGGTTTGTATTTGGCAGGCGGAACTGCAGAAGTATCTGGCGGACTATATCGACTGGCCACAGTGCCACAATCGAGCAACACAACTGGCGGACTCATCGCCGTGGTTTGACAATCTGTTGGTGACGTGCCTGAACGACACGATCCCCAACCTGCCGCATTACTGGTTACCGGATAGGATTAGGGAGAGAAGCCATGCAGTGTGAACGGTGCGGTTCGGAAAACTTCGGCGTCATCAACACGCTACGCAACGTGACTGGTGACAGCAAATTCAACCTGAAGTCAGATATGCGAGAGTATGTCTGCAAAGACTGCGATCAACACCTTATCGTCGAGTGTCGAGCGCACAGTATCAAGGTTTACGATCCTGACCTATGCAAGACGGTCAGGGTTTCTCTGCCGGAGTATCGGGCCAAATGGGCACATCGAGACAATCTGCCGCCACAACAGCCAAGCCTGTTCGGAGGTGAATGATGTCTCGTATTGACAGACTTATCCGTGCGGCAATTGAACGCGCCTACGCAACAGCGAAAACGGGAGACAGTGCTCTTGAGCTGGCGAAGCGCGAAGTGGCGTTGGCATTGCAGCGTTCGCCGTTTGACCTCACGGCAGACCTCACGTCGTCGATCAACTCCATGATCCACAACGCCCTGCGTGCCCGCGATAAGGCCGCGGGTGAAGAGTTTGGTCGTCAAGCGGGTGCGACGTCGCCCGAGATACGACAACTGGCTCAGGCGGCCCGCAAGGTGGCAAGTGAGCGCATGGCAACGGTGAAGCTGAAGACATCCGAGGATGCAATGCGCATCGTGACAGACGTCCTTGATCGTGCTCCAAGGGGAATGAATGCCAGGCGCGTTGCGGCCTTAGCCTTGAAGAAACTCGGCATCGCGCGACATCATGCGAAGGCAGAAGCCGACGCGGCTCGTTCTGCCATTGACAACATCGGCCGTCACGATGCGGCAAGAGTAGCAGGAATTACGACGTTCCGTTACAGTGGACCGACCGTGAACGTACGTACGTTTTGTGGAGAGCGCGTAGGCCTTGTCTTTCATGCAGACGAAATCGCGAAGATGGATAACGGACAAGGACTGCCTGTGGTCCATTACTGCGGAGGCTATAACTGCCGCCATCGCTGGACGCCTTTTCGGTACGATCCTGAGCCGCATCGAGCAAAGATTGCCGCAGTGCTTGATGCCAAGATGGAGGAAACACCTCCGAAGGGTATGCCGTCCGGAATAACAGGACGAGATATTGTTGATTCCTTCGACCCTCGTCTTCCTGGTGTTACGATGGTACATCCGAAGGTGCAAGTTGGTGGAAACTCCACGTCGTTTTCGTTCCTGCTGACCAACGACGACGAACTCGTGGGCTTCGTAGATCGTGTCTTCAGCAAAGGGGAACGTGGTTACGAGGTAGAGCACAAGTTTCTCAAGTTCAATAATCCTGTGAACTGGGGACGAGGCTCTGCGACACGTATCATGGAAAACTCTATCGCGCTATATGACCGCGTTGGAGTGAAGACTATTCGTGTGGAGGCGGCACTTTCAGGAGGTCATGCAAGCTGGGCAAAGATGGGGTTCGAGTTTGACGAGGAAACGGCTCCAGACGAACGTGATGTCTGGAAGGAACATCTAGCCGAGGAGCTTCTGTCCCGCGGATTGAGTATTCGCGAAACATTCGATCGGCTGAGTCCGTTACAGCAGCCCCATGAGTTCATGAATTTGAAGTTTTCCTTGCCAAACGGCCGCACATTCAGTGGCTCGGAGTGGAAAGAGACACAGTATCCCGACGGCTGGCACGGAAAGGTTGACCTTGACAATCCAGATTCACGACGCTATATTGACGATTACATCCGGCGTAAGGTACGCCGCCAGCCGTAAGGAAGAAACCATGAATCCATCCACGATGAACACGCCATCACTTGACCGATTGGAACACGGCATTGAATGGAATGACGACGAAGACGCCGCGATTTCTCGCATGTGCAGAGAACGCAACCCGTTGACGGCGGAACAGATCGCCGAATCGGAAGCGTCGATGAAGAGAATACTAGCCAAACTAGGTCATCCACTAGATGACGCGAAGGACGTCGGCCAGGTACGGTAACGTCACGCCGCGCACATGATAGGCGTGGCCTGTGCACGTGTGTATCCAGTAGGTCTCACCGTCTTCATCGGAGAGCACAGCTTCGACTAATGACAGATCTATGAGCCCGTCTACCCAGACGGGCTCTTTCGTTTGTACCTCACCAAGAGCATCCTCATCGTTGACTTGCTCCATCTGCACGCGCAACATATACATGCCTACACACCAGCGAATAGTTTTTCGATCTCATCACGATTCATCTCGAATGCCGCTATTGCTGCCAACTCATCTTGCTGTTGAGGACTTAAGCCCAGGAACCGCCACAGCCGACGCGACCGGCCAACGCCGGTGACGTTCAACCACAGTGCTTTCTGCTCTTGCTCCGGATCACTGAACCCGATTTTGACGGTGGTATCCGTCACGCTGAGTATCTGAAGATTCCGAAGCATGCGACCGGAGGCCGTGAGGAAGTCGCCGGCGGCATTCTGGCCACGCATCGATCGCAGGTCCTTGTATCCCTTGGGAATCACCACCCACAATCGCTTGCCTTTGGCCATGTAAGCCGTAAGGCGTCCATCCTTTATAAAGGCCTTCATGCGTGGCCCTAAGCGCGTGGCTCCAGCAGGCATGGCAAACGGCCGTTCGCTGTACCGGAACTTTGTGCCGTCGTAACTCTCGCCACGCCGGATGTTGTCTTCGATCATCTCGATGACACGCAAACCAACCGCCGTCATGATGGCCTTCGATGGCATCAGGCCAAGACCTCAGACGGAGACTTCTGTAGCACATCTGGTACCGTGTCCGGCTTCTGCATACCCATGTGACGATACGCTTCAGATGCAACCAGCGGGATGCCAGCCGTATACGTTTCGACGATGTTGGAGACACGCTCGGATCGGTTCTCTTCCTCCGGAATGTCGATTTGAAACCGCCACGGTGCCGCAGGCGCGTTCGGGTCGTAGTTCAGGCGGTAGTCGTGCAACAGGAGCTGGTCGTTGACGATCTTCTGCACGCGGTCCATGTCGTCGTAATGGATGTCTGCACGGATGAGATTCAGGACCTCGAGTGCAGCACGGGACCCACTACCTGGAGCGATCTCTGCCGTGTTCGCCTGGCCGAGGATCGCTATGCAGGTATCGGCCTGTACGCGGCCAATGAGCTTCTCAAAAGAGTCACTGCTACCCTTCACTATCTCGTTGACCCTGAACTCTATCTCGTCGGACGTCAACAAGTAGTTGTTCTTGGTCGCCGTCTGCAGAGCGTCCTGGGCAGCCTTGATTTCCGCGTCGTCAGCTCCAGCTTTGTAGATACCCTGGAGGATACCTTTGAGCTTGCGGTTGTAGTTACTCCACTCCAGAAGGTTCTCATACCCCAGGATCATCTTCTCGGCGATCGATCGCATCAGGCCGCCGCGGTCGTCGTCGTCGGAGATGTCGACGATATAGTCTGTTGACGTCTCCTGTGTCGATACGGTGGCAATTCGCCGGAGGTCTTGTGTCGGTGCCAGAACCGCCGCCGTAAAGTCGTCGACCTTTTCGAGCTCGGTGGGCTTGTACCGACGAAGGATAAACGGACGTTGACCGAGCACAGGATCGGGCCGCCACTCCAGGCCGATGCACATAACGTCGAAGAGAACACTCTGTGTGTGCGCCTGGAGTATCTCCGCGATCACGGCTTTCAGGCGCGTACGGACCTGAATGATACGATCCTCATCTGCTGGGTCGTCGCTCACAATGCTCCACCCAAACGCCGTCACTGCTACACGGCGCGTCGTGATATGCCCGCGTGTACGAGGGTCTGAGGCGACGCGCATGAGCGTCGACATGAGCGGCCTGACGTCGCGTGATCGTTCGTCGTCGAGATCGGCCTGTGCCTCCCATTGTTTGAGCTGGTTCAACGTCGGGAATGTGCGCTTTGTCAACGCGGCATTACGGTACATACGAGGTGCCTCTGTTACGTTAGTAGTAGTCTCCGATGACGACCGGCGTCAGGTCGCGCGATGATGCCCGCGATACGAGGCGTCGCTCGAGCAAAAACTCATACGCGCAGATCACGGCGTCCGGCGCATCATCCTTCCGCTTCGACTTCTTGCTGTGAAAGGCCACGAATTGTGCAATGAAATCGCGCCCTTCTTCCGTGCCCTGCATGGCCTCGTCGAATACGATCAGGCCTTGCTGGTAGATGGTCTGCAGGTTCGTCGCCAGCTCGTCGACGTGATAGCGTTTGAACTCGACAGCCGGATATGCCTCGTCGTGCTCCTGACACCATGCTCGGATGTGGTGTGTCCAGTGTGACTCCTGGCTCACGTGACCGTCCATCGCTATGCCGCGCACACCGGCCGTACGCATGAGCAGCGTGTCGTTTAGGAGCTCTTGTGGACTAGCGTACGAGCGACACCGAAAAGTGACATGAAACTTGCCGGTCTTCTTGTGCCACATCATGCGAACGATCGCCGTCGTGTCACCGCGGCCCTTGAGGGCAAGGTTCGGATCGACATAAATGACCCCTCGGCAGCCCTGCGGCACGGGTCCCCAGCGGAGGTAATCCCGCGTGAAGACCTCACCTTCGGAGCTCGTCGGATTGATCTGATAGTTTGTCTGCCAGTCGGCCTCAGAACGTGCCATGACCAGGGCTTTGAGTTCTGCTTCCGTGCGAGCTGGATACCTCGCCCTCCACAGTGGTCCGCGTCCGGTCCATGCTCGATACTCGTAGATATGCCAGCCGTCGGCCAGAAGCCCAAGGCGCGCGTCTTCCCGCAGGCGATGTATTGCGGACCGTTCGTCGAAGTCGTTGGCAAGTACCGTGACGTTGCCGTCGCGGCCGAGTGACGCCAGCGTCTCACTCAGCTTGTCTATACGAGTGATAACAGAGTCCCTGGACATCGACGATGTGAGTGTCTCAATGTCATCGGCGACGACCTGTTCAGGACGACCGAAGAGCTTCGTGAAGCCCTTTACTGATCGATCCTCAGAGAACGCTGCCACGGTTCGCAGGCGGCCGTCACGTGTACGGAACTCGAACTGGTCTACGTTGTCTTTTACGACCTCGACCTCGAAGTCGTGAATGAGGCGGTCGTTCTCCTTTATGAGGATGCTAATCGATTCAAGGATGTTCTTCGACTTCAGCAAGGTCTCCGCATACGTGCCTGCTACGACGATGCGGCCTGTTACCAGCCGCCATACGAGACCCTTCAAGGCGCTGACAGTCTTACCGTGGGCACGTGGTCCGACGATGATGTGTACACCAGGTGTGGACATGCGACGCACGATGTCCTTGTGCATCGAGCATGCCGTACTGTATCCGTCTGGATAAATATCCGGTGGAAAGTACGTCCGATCGAAGGCCCAGAAATCCTGGCTCACCGTCGCGCGACGTTTCTCTGTAGACTCTTTCGAGAGCATCTCCGACGGGAACGGCGGTATCACACGCTGCCGCTCACCGGTAGCCTCACGTTCTACCCTGTCGACGAGTTTGGCTATCGAATGCTGGATCGCTGAGAACGGTTGACGGCCTGTCATGACTGCACCCGTCGTTGTGCTTCCAGGTAAATCTTGATGACCTCTTCATCCGTCGCTTCAGGCTGGAACATGCGAACGATCGTGGCGACGACATCCGCATCCACGCGCTTCATGTGTTGCTGGAGCTCGAGCTGTTGCCTGGTTTTGCGAATGAATGTCAGCGACTCCAAGAGCTTCACTCTGTCGTGCACCTGCATGGATTTGTCAGCACTGATCTGAGCCAGTGCGTAGGTGTACTCTTCCGAAAGAAGTTGATCGTCAGAGTTTTCAGCGGCAATGTTCAGTGGCTTCTTTACCGAACGCCGTTTCGGACTCTTCCACCACGAGGGATCGTTAAACTTCTTGACAGCATCGTACGCTTGCTGGTACGATACGTCGAAAAGCCTGGCTATTTCCTTGATCGTATCCTTCGGATTCTTCTGCTTGTATTGACCGATACGGCGTATCAAGGTCCGTGTCATAGCGGGACGCTTCATGGTGCACTACTCGAATACTTGCATTGGAAAGCAACGGAGACAGCCGCACGATCTGACGACTCGAACTCGAGCGTGAAACCCTTGTTCGTCGGGAATGCGTTCTGTGACATAAGCCATGCCTGAGCGAGTTTCTCTGCGCGTTCGCAGAGTTGCATCGCAGAAGTCAGAGATTCGCTGGCCGTCACCATTGCATCGGACCATGCCCAGATGATGACCTCGGCGTGACGAGCAGGACGAATGCCTGCCTCGCTAACAAGTGATGAGTCGACAGGCTCGACACCTACCGTGATGGCAGGCGTGATCTGTGGCCCGATCTCCGTTCGTGTTTGCCGTGAAATGTTATCGGCATGGACGCCGAGATACGTTGCCTCCGACTTAAGGTGCGCGACGAGGCCTGTCCAGATTTCGTCGAATGTCATTCGAGTAGTCCTTCAATGGTGCCCGTGTGCTGGCTGACAGATGGGTTCGATGCCTTTGGCTGGTTACGCCGTGCGCGCACGATGCGCAGTGCCTCCTGATAGCGGGCGTGGAAGGTGCGTAAGGCGTCGTCGCTGGCACTCTCCAGCTTCGCGCTGGCGAGGTATGTAATGATCCACGCCATTGGCGTAATTGTCCAGTCATACAGAGCGGATCGCTGTGCTGGAGCGGTAGGTAATTCTATACCTGTTTCGTCGGCGATAATGCGCGACGCTTCACGCTCCACGTCGTCGAAGTTGACGAGTGATTGCGCAAAAAGGTTAAGAATGGACTTTGGAAGTAGTCCCTGCACTTCCGCTTGTGCGACGAGTCTTGGCATGTATTCCTCCGTTGTTCACATGCAAACTCGCTATCGTGCCCTACGCTTTTCTGCCATAACCGCATTTGCCGGAATGCAGTGATCTACGAACACGAATTTGCATGTATTCAACACGCCAAAGTGGCGCACGCAACGAACGACGAGATCATCATGAAGGCAACTATCACAGGTTCAGCTATCGTCGACATCCTGCGGCGATCAGGTATCGAGCCTGACATCTGCACTCACATCGACCAGCGACGTGCTGCTATCGATGCCACGATCCGTGACGATGCCAAGAGTGCAAAGAAGAACGACACACCAACACCTGAGGAAGGGAAGAACTGACATGGGAGCATGGAAAGCACTCCTGGCACTGATGCTCGGCACGGTGCCTGATGACAAGAAGGCAGAAGCAGAACGCCTGGCACAAGAGGTCGAAGCCGAGATGGCGAAGTCTACGGAGACGTCAGACAAGAAGACTGACGCTGGCGGTCTCTCGAGCGACGTCCTCCTTGACCAGGTGAAGCAGTTGACGACCGAGGTTCAAGCGCTCAAGACGACACTAGCCCAGGAGCGCACGGAGCGGGAAAAGCAACAGGCGGCGATCGCCGACCAGGCCAAGCAAGAGACTGCCAAGCGTATCGATGCGGCTATCGCCAAGGGTGTTGAGGAAGGCCGCATCCCTGCGCAGAACGACGAGGCAAAGACGACCTGGAAGAACCTCTTTGAGAGCAACTTCGACGCGGCTGAGAAGGCTTTGGCGGCCACACCGAGTGTGAAGGGCACAACGACGAATCAAGGGAAGAAGGAAGACGGCAAAGGCGGCACGACGACACCGGCAACAACGACGCAGACACCAGAGCAGATTCTGGCGGCAGCGCGCGCTGAGTTCGCAGCCTCCACCAACTAAGGCTTCCACAACCTCACAAAGGCACCACTACCATGTTACTCACCCAACTCAGCGGGTCTGACGGCCAGGGATCAGAAAACCCTGGGATGCGCTCTGCCGCCCTGCTGAACATGACGCAAGAGGTCCCCTACCTGAACCTTGCGCAATTCTATCCCGTGAGCGGTAATGCCGACTCACTGCGTAAGGGAGACTCGATCACGGGCGCCGGCGAAAACCGAGCCATCGGCTCTGGCTACACGGCTCACGTATCTCAGAACAATGACGTGACGGCAACTCTTCGCGTCATTGGAGATCGCCTGCAAACCGACCAGGCTATCGAGCGTCGCGGCGGCAACGTAGCCAGCAAGCGCGCGCAGGATTTTAACACTCTTGCGCGGAGTATCGCACGCCACCTGTTCAACCAGATTATGAACGGTGACAACACCGGGCAGAACCTGAACGGCCTGAAGAATCTTGTGCCTGCTGGCCAGAAGCTCGACATCGCCCCGAACGGCCTCATCATCTCGTATGGCAACTCTGATACGGCGAAGAAGAGCCAGCAGTTGATCGTCGCCAAGATCGAGGAGCTGCTCGGCAAGTTGAACGGCCCTGCCACGATGCTCATCATGGACCTGCAGCTCATCCAGCGTCTGCGCGCTATTGCCCGTGACCACTTCGTGGTTGCTTCCGTGACCGATGCTTTCGGTCAGCCCTGGCAGATGCAAACCTTTGGCGGTATCCCGATCATCCCTTCTGGATTCGCGGCCGACGGTTCTACGCGCATCATCCCGTTCACGGAGACTGTAGGCTCGTCTAACGACTGCGGCTCGATCTATGCCGTTCGCTGTGGCGAAGGCGAGAACTGGACACATCCGACGAATGTGGGCGTGACTGTCAAGGATCACGGCCTCGTAGGCACGAACTACGAGACGACCCTCGAGCTGGACGTCGCCAACATGCTGCAGAACGACTTCGCGGTCGCGAAGCTGCAAGGTCTCCGCATCGACTGATAAACACCTTTTGTTTTGGTCTTTCTTCCTTCTCCCTTTCAACCTCTGAGGCGCGTCGCACACGTGGCGCGCCTCGGTTGAGGGGAAACGACAACGCTCATGCAGATCATCGACATCATCAAGGCAGGCGACATGTCTGCCAATATCTCGAGTTCCTGGTTCGCAATGCCATCTGAGGGGCGCGTCGCCGTAACGTGTCACTGGTCGAGCGTGACAGGTACGATTGATGGCACATTGTCGCTCCAGGTGTCGAATGATCCCACTGACGTTAACTCGTGGGTCCAGGCATCGAGTCAAGTCATTGCCGGTGCGAACAATAACGGCAACGTCCACATGTGGGACTTGAACTACCGCGTAGGATTCGTGCGCGTAGTCTACACGAAGAACAACATCTCATCCGGGACGCTCAGTGTGAAAGGATCGTTCTAATGGCGATCGTAAGCGTTGGTGGGCCTTCTACAGGCCCTATTGAAGTGTCGTGGACGGATTTACTCGATAAGCCCTACGACGAAATCATAAAGCCTTCGACGGAATCAGTTTCGTCGACCACTACGCCGCAAAATGATGATCACCTGCTGTACAGCGTTGAATCCGGCAAGTATCATGTTGAGGCGTTTCTATCCGTGGCAACACCGAATGCGACAGCCGGTTTTCGCGTCGGCTGGACCGGTCCAGCAGCAAACAGTATCGCACGCCACAACGTTATCGGCACGACCGTAAACTCACTTAACTCTTTGTCCAACGTGACACTCGGTGCTGCTGTCCGGTTCGTGAAGGAAGAGATGACGATTGATTTCAGTGCCTCCGGAACTCTACAGCTTCAATGGGCACAGAACGGGTCGGATGGTGGGCAAACGCAAGTCCGCGCTGGCTCCTGGATGCGTGTTAGGAGGCTTGACGCATGAGTACCGAACACATCATGACGGCCCTCGGGACCATCATCATGATCCTGCTGGGGATGATCTCCTTCTTCGCGAAGAACGCCTACCACAAACTCGACGAAATCATTGAGGCAATGGCGCGCCTGTCGGAACGAGGCGAGGCGGCTGAGGCAAACATCAGTCGCCAGCAACAGGAGCTCAATGCCATCCTCTTAAGACAAAACGAACACACGGATAGAATCGCACGGCTGGAAGGTGAACGACATGCAAGAGACCGGCTCTGACGACGGTGATCGTACTCCACCGATCACAACCGCACCAAGTGCGTTCGAGTGGAGGCAACGCCGTCATCGCGACGGCATGACGCGGGAAGAGCCGCCAAAGGCCACACCGCTCGTCATCGACGACCTGGAATCCGAGATGACACTCTGGACGAAAGTCAAGTTGTTTTGGATCATCCTCAGGTATCTCCCACAGTTTCTGGCAGGCCTCGTTATGCGTAACCCACGCACCATCATCACAGCAGTTGTCATGGCCATCGTGGCCATTGCAAGCTTTTTTGGCGTTGTCATTCCTGAAGGTCTGACGGCTCCTATTGTCGGCGTCGGCACAATCATCTTGTCGTTCTTCATGGGCGACGGTGCAGAGCGCAACTGGCGCACAACTATCGCCGGTCTCGTTGGCGGCCTCGCCGTCATCCTTGCGCACTTCGGAATAGTCATTCCACCGGAATGGACTGACGGCATAATCAGCATCGCGATGGCCGTGCTCGGCATCTTCGCCGCTGATGCCAGGAAGTCCTGACGGCTTACTCAGCAACTAAACTTTTCTCAAGGACTACATCATGTCATCAACACCAGCATCATGGGGAGGTCGCGCAAACATCGCCTTCTACCGGATGAAGGACGACCACACCGGCATTGTCAATAAGACAACAGGTGTGGACATCGCCAGCCCGACCCTCACAGATGTCGCCTTGCATTTGAAGGACGACACAACAAACGAAGTGATCGTCGAAACCTCCGACGCAACCTATGACGAGGCAGGCATCCCGACGGTCAAGATTGTGTCCAACGATCTGGACATCCTGGCGTTCCTAGAAACCGCAGCCCCGCGCACACAAGGCGGCGGCGGCGGTGTAACGAAGAACGAGAAGACCTCCGAAAACGGCCTCAAGATCGGTGGTGCGTCAGGCGGCACCAGCGATCCGAAATACCTCATGGTGCAGGCCGAGAGTGTGAGCGGTTCGACGATCATCACCTTGATGGCCATTGTGCAAATCAAGCGTTCGTCAGGAGCTCGTTCACGCAAGGCTGGCGACACACTGATGGTGCCGATCGAATGCACAGCCGTTTCTTGCAAGAAATCTGGCGGCTTCGAGCTTGTGCAGGGTCTCTTCGACTCAAGCGTCTGGGGCACGATTTCGACGGCCGCAGACCGTACAATTCCTGAAGGTGCTTACGAAAAAGTAAAGGCACTCCCAGCAGCGTAACATCACGCAGGGGGCCACGCCGGTCCCCTGCATTCTATTTCACCAGGAGAAGGAACAATGACACAGGACATGAAAACCAAGATCATCACCTATTCAGTCATCGGCGACGATGGTTCGACGGAAACCAGACTGGTTACCGTCGTCTTGCCTGAGCCAACGATGCACGTGCGCGGCCTGCTGCGGTCGTGCGTTGAGGAGTGGACACGGACCGGCGTCGAGCTCGACACGAAGTTTAACGAACTCAAGCTGCAACTGCCAACGGATGGTTACGAGATCGATCGCTCTCGTAGAGCGCAGCAACTCGAGTTACAGCGACTGTACGCCACATCCGACTACGTCCATGAGATGAATGTGGCGATTCTTCGAGCTATCGCTGTACGCGCGGCTATGACTGCTGAGGATGTCGAACTCTTCGAAAACGCAGACAACGACAAGTGGATTTCAATCAAGGATGTCGCCGATGCGGTGAACTCCTTTCGACAAATCCTTGGAACGTGACAACGCGAAGATTGAGTTCATCCGGCGGAGCTTCAAAATCTTCCACATCACGCGCAACGAAAAGAAGACACAAAAGCAGAAGTGGTCGCCGTTTGACATGCTGCCGCATCCCGAGAGATACGGCTACGACGTGAAGGCTGAGTACGAGGACAAGATGCTCTGCTGGCATCTGGCCAACGGCCGTACAGACGAGTTCGAGAGGCTCTATGCCGCTCTGCCAGCAAGCCAGGTTGAAGAGCTCTACGCTCTGAAATCGACGTACGACTACCACCCGCCCGACTAATCGAAGCCCAACCGGCCCTCCGGCTGGGCTTCCTCGCAGATGGCAAAAGTTGAACTCGACATATCGCTAAATCCAGTCATCAACGCACCTGCGCTGAATGCACAACTGGAGCTCGTAAGGAAGGCCCTAGGCCCTCTCGGCCAGGGTATAAAGCCCATCGACGAAGCGGCATGGAAAAAGTCGTTGCAAAGTGCGGCCTCCGAGACGCAAAAGCTCGGCGACGAGCTCGACAAGAATCGCGACCGTGCACGTGAGTTCGAGAAGGCACTGAAATTCACGGCTACGGTGACGGCCGTACAGCAAGTATCAAGTGCCATATCGGGACTTGCGGCCCCGCTCATTGGCCTCGATACGCAAGTCAAGAATATCGGTACGCTCGGTGTCGAAGGCTTTGAAGAGTTCCGCGACCTTGCCCTGGACCTCAGTAAAAAAGTACCCGACTCTGCGGCCACCATCGCGCAAGGTGCGTACAACGCTATTTCGGCCGGTATCACAGGCACGAACGAAGAGATCATCGGATTCGTAGAGACGGCCAGTAAGGTTGCCGTAGCAGGTGTATCCGATACGAACTCGGCAGTCAACGGCCTGACGTCCGTACTGAATGCCTACAAGCTCGGCGCGGCTGGTGCAGCCAGCGTCTCGGATACGTTCTTCGCAGCCATCAAGCTCGGCAAGACCTCGTTCAATGAAATGAACGCGGGCTTGGCAAACGTCGTACCTGCGGCCAGTGCGGCCAAGATTTCCTTTGCGGAGGTATCTGCCGTCATCGCCCAGATGACAGCCTTAGGCGTCCCGACGGCACAGGCTACGACACAGGTCCGCGCGGCCATCATCGAGCTGCAGAAACCAGGTGCACAACTGGCGTCGGTGATGGCAGGTGTCAGCGTCGAGATAGACGGTGTCACGCAAACACTCAACGCCTCCAACATCGGCAAGGTCCTCGAAAAGCAGGGCCTCACAAAGACGCTGCAGCAGGTTGAGCAAAGTGCCAAGGGCATGGGCCTGACAATGACGCAGGTGTTCTCGTCATCCGAGGCGGCAAGTGCAGCCCTTCTGACGACAGGCGACAACGCGGCACGTATGAACCTGACCTTCCAGCAGGTGCAGAACGAAATCGCAGGTGGTGCCGCGACAAAGGCCTACGAAGTGGCGGCAACAGGTATCGCGGCGCAGACGAACGTAATACTGAACAACGTCCAGGCCTTCGTGAGCTCGGGCCTCGGTGCCTTGGGCGACGGATTCCTCACGGTGACGGATGCGGCCGCGAAGCTGGCACCGACCTTGGCGACGGTCGCTCAGCTCAAGAACATCTTGCCGGAAGGCCTCGGTAAGAACGCTCTCGATTTTGGCAAAGCCTTACTACAGTCTGTCGTACCTGGACTGTTCGGTCAGGCGACAGCCACGACGGCGGCCGGTACTGCGACAAAGGGATTCAACGCGACTCTGGCGGCAAGTCCTATCGGTGCAATTATCGTGGCGATAACAGCCGCGATCGGGGTGACGAAGCTCTTGTCGGACGCTCTCCATGAAACCGCCAAGGAGAAGCTCGAAGACGCTCAGGCGACGACGGCGATGATCCAGGCAGAGCGTGAGTCAGCAGCGGCACGACTGCAGGAAGCGCAAGCACGCGTGAACGCATCACAGTCCTATGCTGACCAGGTAAAGATCGTCCGCGACGCTGAGGCGGCAGCACGCGCCGAAGGGCTGACGATCGACGAACGGGCCGCAAAACAGCGCGCGGCACAAGAGGCGTCGAGTCTGTTGACACAGGCGACGGCCGACCTTACTGAGCAGTATCCAGGAGCTGTATCGGCAGGCAAGACGTTTGAGGAAAATCTCACCGCGATCCAGGCCGCCTCGCTCAAATCTTCCGATGAACTCATTGCACTGGCTGGTCAGGTCTATAAACTCGACCAGCAATTGGCCGAGGCGCAGAAGATTGAGCTCAATTTGGAAGTCCAGGTCGCCGCTGAAGAGCTCGAAGACACGCTCACGGATGTCATGGGCAACGTTGTCTCGGACGCTACAGACTGGCTCTTTGGTACATCGACGCCACGGCAGATCGGCGAAGAGTTCATCGCCAGTTTCAAGAACGACGTCTTCAATGCCAAGACCGCAGAAGAGATAGCCGCGGCGCAGTCGGAGATGATCTCGAAGGTGAAGCTCAACGCCGAAGAGATGGACCTCGATCCGGCCGCGCAAAAGCAGGTGATCGATGGCATAAAGGCCTTCGCCCAGAAACGCAAGTCTGAGCTCGAAACACTCAAGAAGAACGACGCAAACCTCACGACGGCTAGCGAGAAGGCGATCTCGGATGCCTTCCAGAGTGCCGCCAAGGCAGGCCGCGACGTGACCACGACGATTAACTCAATCAGTGAGTCGTTCGGCATCTCCAAGGACCGCGCGCGCCAAGCCGCGATCGACGGTGAGCTCAAGAAAATATCGGCCGAGGGACAGATCACGGCCGAGACTGTCTCGGACATTGCCAAGAGGTTCGGTCAATCTGAGGCCGAAGTCAAGAAGGCCGCGTTCTCGACAGAGATTCGCAAGGCCCTTGATGCCGGTGTTCTCACGGCAAAGCAAGTCGACGAGATTGCAACCAAATACGGACGCACCTCTGACGAAGCACGCCAACTGGTCGCCGAGCAAGAGAAGCAGGTTGCCGCAGCGAAGTCGACGCAGGAGGAAGTCAAGAAGATCGGTGACGCCTTCAACGAAACGAAGAAGGCCGCTCAGGAAGCCAATGCCCAGCAGAAGGCGGACCTTGCCGCTCTCTTGCAGCAGCGCCGTGAAGCTCGCACGAAGGAAGAACGAGAGCAGGCCGACGCTGATATACGTCGTATCCGCCAGGATGGCCTTAAAACCACCAAACAGCTCAAGCAGATTGAGGCTGACGAAAAGGCAGCGGCAGCACTCATCGGCCAGGGTGAAGCAAAGAAACTCAAGAGTCTGAAGGATGTGCAGGACCAAATCCTGCAGATCGAGCGTGATGCTGCACAGACACGTGCACAGATCGCCGAACGGAGTATCCAGGACGAAACCGAACGTGCAATCGCCGAACGGCAACGTGCAGCCACGGCCGAGTTGCGCACGATCGATGACGAGATCGAGCGCGTACGCAAGGACAAGGAAATATCGGCTCAGGCACGTCAGGCACTGGAAGTCGCACTCACGGACAAACGTAATGCGATCATTGAACGGCAGGAGGCCGATCGCGCAGACTTCGACGTCGAAACGTACGCCAAGAAGACGACGGAAACTCTTGCCAAGAAGAAAGCCCTGGAAGACCAGGCGACTGCAGAAGAGGTAGCCCTCCGCGCCGCTCGTATTACGAATCTCGAGCAGATGGACGTCACAGCCGGTGACGTCGCACTAGCCCGCGTCAAGGACTTGGCAGAACTTAGACTCCAGGAGCTTCGCCAGGCAAACCGTGCCGAGCTCGATGCAATCGTAGAGAAGAATCTTGCCGTCGTGCGGGCCCAGGAAGCCCTCGACAAGGCCTTGAGTGAGAAATCCTCCACATCTGCCATTGACGCGGCACGTGAGGCCCTGGAGAAGGCAAAATCGGCAGCTCTGGACACGGACTCCGTCGTGCTGGAGGTCAAAAAACGGCAGTTGAAGGCCGAAACGGACCTTGAAGACCAGAATCGCAAAGAAAAACGGGCCGCAGAGATTGCTCAGATCACGGATTTGAGCGTCCGTAAGCGTGATTTGGCCGTTTTCGAAGCCGAAAAAACGTTGGAAGAGGCCCGTAAGTCTGCCCAGGGTAATCGAGAAGCAGAATTGGCCGCGGAACGCGAGTTCCAGAAGGCTAAACGGGCCATCGAGCTCGAATATCTCGGCGAGACAGCCCCGTTTTTCGCCGCTGGTCTCGCGGCCGCACAAAACCTGCAGTCGGCACTGGCTGGCGTCTATGATGCCGGTGCCGCAGAGCAGTCGGCAAAAGAGGAAGAGGCCCACCAGAAACGTCTCGATCAGTTTCAGGCCGAACAGGACGCTCTGAAGGCCCGTCTCGACGCCGGATTGCTTCTCTGGGAGGACTACCAGCAACAGATCGACGACCTCGACAGGCAACGTGCAGACGCTGAGGCAGAACGAGCTGAAAAGGCCAGGGAGGAAGAGGACAAACGCCGTGCGGCCGTCGCTGACAGCTTCCGTAAGGCCGCAGACCAGCAGGCCGACGCATTTATCGACTCGGCAGCGAACGGCGAGACGGCGTTTGAGAAACTGGCCGCGTCCGCCGCTTTCAACTTCGCGGCGATCGGGGCTGCTGGTGAGTCCTTCAAGGATCAGTTCACCGGCATCATGCTCGACCTCGTTACCAAGTCCATTACGGCCTACCTGCCTCAGATTTACGCGGCCTCAATTGGTCTTCTCGGACCCATCGTCGGTCCACTTGCAGCCACGACGGCCGTTGCGTTTGTGCTGACGAAGCTCTCTGAGGCCCGCGCTGGAATAGGAGCCGAAAAAGGTGTTGTCGCAATCACGAAGTCGTACAGTCGTGCCCCTGGAGCGACTGATACCATTCCGATAATGGTTGCCGAAGGAGAAACAATCACGTCGAAGGAAGCCACAATCCGTAACAGGCGCGCGCTAGAGCATTTCAGCCGTGGCGGTGACGAGCGATCGTATTTCGAGACGCATTACGCAGCTCCCATACGAGCGGAAGTAGACGCGAAGATCGAACGCCTGGCCGAGGCGGTCCATGAGGTGGCGGCATCGGTGAAAAGTGTACGTGATAGAGTGATGTTTTCTGCCCGTCAGACCAGCACCAAAATCAGTAATCGCGACATCACAATCGCGCTCGAGTGGTACGCCAAACTCCAAAGGGCTGCTCAATGAGTATGACCATCGAAATCCGCGGTTCTGACACCTACAACGAATCAACGGCCGCCGCTGTGACACTAGAAGCTCTCGGAGTCAAAACGTTTCTGATCGATGAGTCTCTTGAGCGTAGATATAACGGCGGCAAGTATCGACGAATTGGCCGTTTTCGGCTCGGTTTTGACATCGTCTTCAACGACTTCGCTACGCCAGGATCGGCAACGTGGCAGGACTCCAGGGACTACTTCGCGCTCATGGAGTTGATGTCCAAACGGTACATGTGGATTCATGAAGTAGGTACCCATTTCGCGCGCATCACGGACGCAACGCTAGGACTTGTGACAGACGGTCGTTTAACGCTGCCCATTGAGGTTGCTGTATTTGAGATGCCGTCGTTCGGCGATGACTTTGAACGAGCGGTCAATACGGTTGATGGCCTCGTACTGGCCTCGGTTGATTACTACCAATTCTGATGGCTTTTAACACACAATATCAGACTTCCTGGACCAGTGGCACTGGCTGGAGATTCGTGCTCACCGTCCGACCTGCTCCAGGTAATGACGTGACATCATACACCACGTACGATCTACCGTATGAGGCAGTACGTGTTTTGCAAATCTCCTGTAAGTATCCGAAGAAGCCTTTCGGGATGCCTGACGCCCTTACGATGTCCGTGCGCATCGATCTAACGGCATTAACGGGTGACGCTGAGCTTGAATATCTCCGTGACAGATTGATAGAATCCTGCGTGATTGCGGGAGATACCGTCTGGTATAACAGCTTCATCTTGACCAGTGATTGTGGCAACGGATTCCTTGCAGAATCACAGTTCTACGCGCTGGCTGTGTGTGTCCAGAAGCCGGATTTGCAACGGCAAACGGCATTGGACGATCCCGACATTTCGTTTGACCTCGAGCTCATTGACGCGCTGAAGGTGTCGGCTGAGGTTATGGCTATCACAGACCCTATAAGCGACCTCGGTGGTTCATCTCCACAGGTCGGTACGATCACCGGCGGATGGCGACCTGCTGAGTGGTGGTTAGCGCACTACAAGCGCATCTATCACCGGCAAGGATCATCATTCGAGTATCGCGGTCTCCTGGACGGTATGCGCACGGCAGTGTATCGCGTGTGTGCGAAGGCCTATTATGCCATGCGGAACCGTACGATTGGATACAGCGACTTTACAACGTTTGCCAGTAGCCTCACGATGGACCCGTACCACGAAGGCTGGCAGTTCTACAGCTATACTGGTAGTACGGACCTCAACGCAAAGGCTGCACTGGCCCGAGCTGACGTCAAGTATTGTATCCGTGTTTATGAGCCTGACGGCCAGCTTACCGGTTACGAATCCGGCAACTCACGTTACAGCCCATCAAAACGTGCCGACAACTGGTGGAACTGGTTGCAACTACTCTCAGAATCGGCGTTTGCCAAGGGTGCCATTCGCTGGATCAATCCAGCTACGAGCTCACCGAATCCGTTCCCTGTGATTGTCTTTGACAGGCCATTTGGTGACTTCGGCGAATTGGTCCAACCAATAGACCACACCTTCATTCATGAGGGTGCAACGCTCACGACTGGCTATGAGGTGATTAAGGACGCGGCCGTATTGGCATTCGAGCGAAACACCCAGCAGGATGGCGTCAGCGAGACCGATGTAACGGAGTGGGTTCACGGAAGCAAACTCTCTATAGCATCTGATGAGTGGGGTGTTAAGGAAGTGCTCTTCGACAACCTCCCGGAAGCGCGTGGACATGACAGTACGGAGGGTGCCATCCGACGTCAGAATCGCATTTGGTTAAATCTCTTGTACCGCATCAGTGGCGGCCAGCCAGAGCGCATACACCACCATGTGAAGCTGAACGATGGAGTCGTAGACACAGAAGGTCCTGCCTCTGTTGCCGTATCGTTAAATGTCCTCAATTCGGCCACGCAACACTCGATACAGATGCTCAAGTTGCAGACTGAGCACGGCGGAATACCAGGTACGCTTGCTAAGGCTATCTACAACGCATTCGGCAGGCGTAACCAGTCTCGGTTGGAGTGTTCCCTGGACTGGAATGAGAGATGGTTCCCGCACAACATCGGGAGGAAGTTCGAGCTGGAGTATCCTACTGAGCTGAACACGCTATATGCCAACATCTTCGACGAGCCGGCAATACTCGTCGAAAGTACCGTCGACTTCGAGTCTGAGACGGTCAAGTGTGCGTTTTTCCTACGTGGGTCCAGGGGGCCACTGTAATGCCACAGAAGCAACCAGTTGACGCTCACAGCATCCACCGCAGCTCGCTCTTCCACACGCGCGATTCGACGGCCGTACGGACGTTCGAGGCCAGCGACGTATCACAAACGACAAGCGATCCGGCCAGCGTGCCGGCACAGTTACAGCGTTCTCCAGTCGGTACTAGTCCGATGGTATTGCGACTGTGGAAGTCCGTACGTGACCTGGTATTCCGCCGCGACAACAATTTGAGCTGGGAGCTGACCGCGCCATTCCAGATCGTACCTGGTCCACAGCGTACGATCATTCCGTTCAACAACGAGAACATTGGTGGTGATGGTGTCAGACTACTCGTCACTCCGAACCGTTGGATCTTCTCACCTCCACCAGAGTACGGCGGTATCTACAGGGTATCGTCATACCTGGAGTTCATTACCGGCATGTTGGCATTCATGACGGCCGCGCGACTGGAGCTACATAAGTACAATCTGCACACCGGCGCACTTACGCTCTGGCGCGTGCTCGACAAGCAGTATCTCGAGTATGGCGACGTAAACGACGATGGCTATCTGGAGAAGGTCGTGCTCGGCGGTACGTGCCTCGTTCCAATCGCGTGCGGTGAAGCCATTGTGATTGCGCTGTATCACAACAACACAAACCTTCTCGACATCGGTGATATGGGCTCCGTATACGGTTACGTCGACGTCGATTGGAAGGGATGCCGCGGCCGCCGTACTGATCTCACACCTCAAGCCTACAACCTACCTGACGTACTCTAGGAGACTACCATGTCCTGCGACTGCGACCAACAGTATCTCGGCCGTATAGGCCACAACATCGAGCGATTCGAGATTGCTCAACCAATTATCCCAGGAGCGGCAACGTTCTCCCAGGACGAAGCTTTGCACGACGATTCCTATGAGGTCCCGTGTGCTTTCTTCGGAACAGGAGGCCATTCGGTGCTGGAAGAGCTCAGAGCATTGGAAATTGCCACACCTGCTGTACGCGGCGGGCTGAGAGTGCTGGTGTTTCGTGAGCAACCAACCAGTGCCGTCAAGGGAGCTACATACAATGCCGACACGACGAAACTGATTGGTGTAGTGCTTATCAAGGATGGCGTGGCCACGGCCGCAGCACCTGACCAGGGCTATCGACGCATCACTGCGGTTCGATCTGAGGCATACGTCTACCCTGGTATGCACATGGACGCGCACAGCAACCACTCAAGCGTGTGGCTCGTCGTGCTAGCCGACACTGGACAGACACACGTTGTCGGCACGAACATCCTCATTCGCGGCTCGATTCGCCGCCACTCTTGACGTGAGAGATGCAACCTGCCCTTGTCGCTACTAAGTTAATTCGGTCTGCGATCTCGAATTTGTGATTGCGCCAAATTATCTTGTGATCTGACACTATTGGACGATGGTTGGAATTCCATTAGCATACTTTGGCATCCTGTGGGCGGGAGCAAACGTGATTGCTGGCATGACGGCCCTACGCAGTCATACACTCGAGCGCAGGTTTGGACGACGAAAGCTCTTGATTATCCTCACCATTGCCGTTGTTGTGGCGACACAAATTGGCGCATGGTTTCCGGGAGTAATTGGTTTGTTGGCCTTCTCACTCTTCTACATTGCACGAGGTGCAGGAATTCCTGTCATTGTGCAGGCCATCAACTCCCGCGTAACATCTGATCAGCGGGCAACGGTCCTAAGTGTCCGCCAGCTTGGAGTGCGGATCGTCTTTATTGCGATGGCTCCTGCATTTGGCATACTTGCCGATGTTACGTCAGTACCAACGTCCATCGGTGTGTTAGGACTCATCATCGGCAGCGGCGCTATTCTCACGGTCATCCTTGCTCAACGAAATGGAACTCTTCAGGAAGCAACGTAGATCAACACACAAACAAGCATTCAGAATCTATTCGGGCACAACAATGGACGTTGTTGTGCCCGATGTTGTTAGCACTACAACAACCGGTCCTGGGCGATACGGCCGAAGATCAATTTTTCGTTCTTGCACACCAGACTCAACCGTGTCCTCAACAAGTGTGGCAATTTTCCACATAAGAACATTGTGAACGTTAATGTTGACGTTGTGTCGGTCAAGGATGGTATATCTCAACAGATAAACATTTGCCGTATCCGTTGGCACCACAGCCATTGATGGCCGACGTACATCACGAAGGATGTTTGCTGAGTCCGCGGTTGATGTTCGTGGATACCACCACAACGGTGCGGCATCTCCGCCATTTTCGCGCTCACTTGTTGAGTAATACCCTGAACCATCCGCACGGAATGCCACGGCCTCACCTTGTGGTTCCGGCTCATACCGTACTGTATCAGGTGCAACCTTTGTGGCTTCTGCAAGAGACACGCCGGGTGGCAGAAACCAATGAAACACAAAGAGGTAGGTGCGAATCAGCACGTGATGTCCGTCAGAAGAAACGTCACCACCAGTAGCCGAAAAAAATGGAAAGTCGTGTTCGAAGATTAACGTGTCACTCGTTTCTGGAACACGATACAATCGATTACGCTTCTCGCGTTTTGACACGATGTAGAGCGTACCATCGCGTGGATCACACAGCAGTGTTTCAGCGTCACGTGGTCCATCCGGATAGACAAGGTTCCGACGCCGAGCACGAACATCAACAGCATCCTTGGATGCCAGTTTGGATACCGTTGGTTCGTCGAACGAATAGATCGTCACGTACGGACGTACAGCATTGTTGTCACCAATGTCTGCAACATGAAGAATGCGTTTGTTTGCATCGTAGGCAACGTCTTCCCAATCGACCGCCGTGCCCCGTTCGCCCCCTTCCACAAAAACATTCAGTCGCGTTACAATTCCAACCTCGGGTTGAAGGCCATAGAGGACGGCCTCATCACCCGAATCGTTGTGGCACCACAACAGCCCCTTGTGTTGAACACTGGCTACCATTCCGGAAATCTCTTCAAGTCCCTTGGGAAGCCGTCCAACGTCAAACGGTCCGCCAACGTAGTAAGCCGACGGGTCCTGCGCTGTACAGGCTAAACCTCCTGTGACGAGGGCGAAAACGATCAGGGGTACAACCACAGTTCAGGCGATGATGTTGACAAGTTTACCGGGGACAACGATGACCTTCTTGATGTCCTTGCCTTCGATATACTTCCGAACGTTGTCGTCATTCCGCGCAGTTGACTCGAGTGTTGCTGCATCTGCGTTGGCCGGAACCACAATCTTGCCACGAATCTTTGAGTTAACCTGGAGGACAATCTCGACCTCATCAAGGACAAGGGCCGAGTCGTCGTAGTGCGGGAAAGCAGAAAGATGAATGGACGTGGTATGACCCAGGCGATGCCACAGCTCCTCGGTTATATGAGGGGCAAAGGGGGCAAGACATTGCAGGAACTGTTCGATAGCAATACGAGGACGCTGCGGTGCTGCCGTGTAGTCGTTCACAAACATCATAAACTGGGCGATTGTCGTGTTAAAGCTCAGTGCTTCAATGTCCTCACGAGTTTTTTTGATGGTTGTATGGAGTGTCCGGCGGAGCTCTGGGCTTGGTTCGGCATCAACCAGTTGTGCAGACAATGCATCATCGTCAGCCACAACGAGCCGCCATACACGTCCAAGGAATCGCGTAATACCATCAATACCTCGGGTATTCCATGGCTTCGACGTTTCCAGCGGGCCGAGGAACATTTCGTAGAGCCGTAATGCATCAGCTCCATGTTCTCGGATAACGTCATCAGGATCAATCGTATTCCCGAGCGACTTCGACATCTTCCGACCATCTTCACCGAGAATTAGTCCCTGATGAAACAGACGTCGGAACGGCTCATGGGCTGTCACAAGACCATAGTCATACAGAACCTTATGCCAAAAGCGGGCATAAAGAAGGTGCAGAACAGCGTGTTCACCTCCACCGATGTAGAGATCGACACCATTGTGCAACCAGTATCGTTCCTTATCAGGATCACAAAAAACGCTGGTATTTTGCGGATCGGGATATCGCAAATAGTACCAGCATGATCCTGCCCATTGTGGCATTGTATTCGTTTCGAGTCTACCCCGACGTCCGGTTTTTGGATCATCGTAATTCACCCATGTCTCCACTGTTGCTAACGGAGATTCGCCAGTACCGGCTGGCATAAAGCTCTCGACAGGGGGCAGGAGAAGGGGCAATTCATCGGCGTCAAAGGCGCGGCGGCTTCCATCATCAAAGTGAATGATAGGAATAGGTTCACCCCAGTACCGCTGACGCGAGAACAACCAGTCACGAAGACGATACTGTACCGTTGCACGACCCAGGCCTCGGCTTACGAGCCAGGAGATCATCGTCTCCTTCGCTTTGGCCGTTGGCTGACCATTCAACGAGACATCGTTTGTTGCAGAGTTGACATTTACGCCATCAATAACAAACGGTTCGGTAATAGCACTATCGGCATCTGCTTCCGAGGGCGCAACAACACGAACAATGGGTAACCCCATCTCTGTGGCAAAGGCAAAGTCACGCTCATCATGTCCAGGCACAGCCATAATTGCGCCCGTGCCATAATGGGCTAATACATAGTCCGCTATCCATATCGGGACACGGTTTCCCGTCACAGGGTGTAGTGCGTAGGCACCAGTAAACACCCCCGTTTTGTCCTTGGCAAGTTCTGTGCGTTCCAGATCACTCTTCAGTGCAGCAGCCTCACGATAGGCATGTACAGCCGTGCGCTGTTCTTCCGTAACAAGTGTTTCCACGAATCTGTGTTCGGGAGCAAGGACAAGGTACGTAGCACCAAACAGTGTATCCGGACGGGTTGTAAACACCGTTATCACATCGTCTGAGCCCTCAACGGGGAACTGTACCTCAGCGCCGATACTACGGCCGATCCAGTGACGTTGCATTTCGAGCGTTGATGACGGCCAGTCAAGACCGTTGAGATCTTCGAGCAAACGTTCAGCATAGGCTGTAATGCGAATCATCCATTGACGCATCGGACGACGTTCAACGGTATATCCCTTTTCCTTCCACTCGTCTACCTCTTCGTTGGCGAGGACGGTGCCGAGCTCTTCACACCAATTCACAGGGATGGATGCGCTATAGGCAAGGCGGAATGAATCACGATATGCCTCAATATCCGCTGCAGCAGTTAGTTCTTCTGGAATTGGAAGTTCGGCAATTGGCCGGGCTCGTTTTGCCTCAGCATCATACCACGAATCATAGATCTTCAGAAACATCCATTGTGTCCACCGCACATAGTCTGCCGTCGTAGTGTTTACACTATGAGACCAGTCATAGTCAAATCCAATGGCGTCGAGCTGTCGAGTAAACGTCGCAATGTTCCGTTCTGTGATAATGGCCGGATGAATATTCTCCTTCATGGCCTGACGCTCTGTAGGCAGACCAAAGGCATCAAAGCCCATCGGATGGAGGACGTTATATCCGTTCATCCGATAGAACCGGCTGACGATATCTGTTGCCACATAACCTTCGGGGTGGCCAATATGAAGGCCCGTTCCGGAGGGGTAGGGGAACATATCGAGCACATAGTACTTCGGCTTCGACGTGTCGGTTGACGTACGATACACTCCATCCTCTGCCCACCGGCGTTGCCAGTAGGCTTCCATGTCCGCATGATGTTTCATACCGCGAAGATACGCGGGGTTACGCTGGGTTACGCTGGGTGACGCGGGGTGACGCTGGGTTACGCTGGGTTACGCTGGGTGACGCGGGGTTACGCGTGCACATTGTATGCATGTTTTGTGTTCTTGAACACGTGTCACCCCGGGGTGTTACCCCGGGCTGATATACGGCACCCCTCCGGGGTGCTTCAGAGATCTGACGGGTATTTGGTTGCCTCGGAGGGGCAACGATATATCAGCCGGCGGTGAAACCGCCGGGAAATGATGTCATGGAATTACCCATCTGCCTCCCCACCATTAACCCCATCTGCCTCCCCATCTTCCCCACCAAACACTATATTCCAGCACAATTCCCAAATCACAAGAGACTTCTATGTGGACAGATTTAACCGTTCAGGATGCCGCAGCACTGACAGGCTTTTATGAGAACGTTGTAGGATGGAAGGCCGCCGAGCATCCTGTGGGGGACTATTCAGACTATGACATGAAGGATGCAAAAGGAGAAGTAGTTGCTGGGATATGTTATGCACGTGGCACGAATGCAAATGTCCCGAACGTGTGGTTAATCTACATTCCTGTTGATGATGTGGATGCAGCCGCGAACGCTGCTCTTGCTGCTGGAGGAAAGGTGATTGACGGACCTCGACGTATGGGAAGTGGTCAATTTGCCGTAATTGAGGATCCACAAGGCGCAAAGTTTGCCGTCTTTGCATCACTTAAAAAGGACTAATACATCTAAAGCTTGATAAAGGTCTTCCCCATCTGCCTCCCCACCATTAACCCCACCATTAACCCCACCATTAACCCCAC
>ERZ761609.606-NODE-606-length-39777-cov-23.331680_pt1 | contig 39777 bp, 37 predicted proteins | sample MGYA00511163_ERZ761609 | MGnify/ENA primary metagenome ERZ761609 (study PRJEB28899, sample SAMN02445070) | bioreactor sludge metagenome | biome: EBPR sludge | place: Australia: Brisbane, Thorneside Wastewater Treatment Plant | collected 2011-12-16 ...
ACATGACTGTAAAAATTTAGTTTGTTGAACATACTCTTAATACGGAATTCCTTATATAAAAGGTTGCGTGTTTTTGAAAATATTTAAAATATTTTTTTTAAGAATTTTCTGTACAGCAAGAGATGCTTCGCCCTCCCCTCCCGATAGCTATCGGGATCACCGCTCGGTAGCTCAGCATGGCGGCAACTCCCGGTCACCGATTACCGATTACCGGTTACTGGTAACTGGTCACCGATTACCGGCAACCGGCAACTGGCTACCGGCAACCGGCAACCGAATGTCTCCTCACTCCCACCGACTCCTTCCTCACTACCATTTCCAAAAAATTCACACCTGTTGACTACTCCCCACCTTTCATTTCCAAAAGTTACAGACCTGTTGACTGCTTCCTACCTTCTATTTCCAAAAGTTACAGACCCGTTGACTGCTTCCCACCTTTCATTTCCAAAAGTTTCACACCTGTTGACTCCTCCCCACCTTTCATTTCCGAAAGTTTCACACCCGTTGACTGCTCCCTACCTTTCATTTCCAAAAGTTACAGACCTGTTGACTGCTCCCCACCTTTCATTTCCAAAAGTTACAGACCCGTTGACTGCTTCCTACCTTTCATTTCCAAAAAATACAGACCCACCGACTGCTTCCTCACTACTGTTACCAACTTTTACACACCAACCGATTGTTCCTACACTCGCACCGATTGTTCCTGCACTCGCACCGATTGTTCCTGCACTCCAACCGATTGCTTCCTCACTACTATTTCCGAAAAATGCAGACCTACGGACTGCTTCCCACCTTTCATATCTAAAAAATACAGACCTGCCGACTCCTTCCGCACTACTGAATCCTGTATTTACATCCCCACCGATTGATACCCCGTTGCTACCGATCCTTACTGCTCTCCTCCTGACGGAGCCAGCACACTTGTTGCCCGCTTCCTCAGGCCGGTGTACTCAAAAAACTTTCCGGCAGCAAATCCTGCTGACACACTGTTGTCACCCTCCCCCATTACCTATGCAGAAGAAACTTAAAAACACATACTATGACAGACACCACCGCACCCGTAATCACCCCAGAGCAAATGCTGGAACAATGGCAGGGCCACCGCAGGCTCTCCCGCAAAACCATAGAGGCATTCCCTGAAGATAAACTGTTCACCCACACCATCGGTGGCATGCGCCCCTTTGCGGAGCTGGCCATGGAAATGATCAACATCGCCATCCCCGGCATCGAGGGACTGGTAACCGGAAAATGGGAAAGCTTTGGCAATGAAGAACCACCAAAGACAAAGAAAGAACTGCTCACTCTCTGGGACGAAACCACGGACCACATCAATAAACTCTGGCCGCTGCTGGCACCCGAGCGCCTGCAGGTTGTAGAAAAAGCCTTCAATGTATTTGATGGCCCCAACTACTGGACGCTATGGTATTTTATTGACAACGAGGTCCACCATCGCGGACAAGGTTATGTTTATCTGAGGTCATTGGGCATTGAGCCGCCTCCTTTCTGGGAAAGATAAGCCTTAGCGAAAGGGACTTAGCTCATTTTCCAGAGGCCGCGTCATGCTGCCTGTCCGCCTACTGGCGGGAGCCACCACGCGAGGGAATGCGGGCTGAGCGCCTGCCTGCCGCAGGCAGGAAGCATCTCATACAGTATTTTAAAGGCTTTCATTACCTAAGTACTGGCAACCTAGGTTGAGATTCTTCGGTCGTCCTGCGGACTCCCTCAGAAAGACGCAGGTGTTGGTTGACGTTCCCTGCAAAACTTACGAATACTTGATCCGCAGCACCTGTCACTCTGAGCGTGAGGGAAGAGTCTCAGCGCTAAGGCAAAGGAGTAAACTCCGCGCCAGTAGTAAGGATATTATGGATTCTGGATGCTGGATGCTAACCCCAAGAATCCAGCATCCAGTAATAATCCAGGAGAAAAATCCACATTAATCCTCCGCGGTTCTTCTGTGCTTTACACCCCCAACATCGGGAGGTGTTTTACTTTTTGGTAAGTCAGTGCTAAGGTGATGCATCGCCTGAGGGGTTCCGTGGGCATCGGCTCTTTAAGGTTGAGCACTATGGCACGGTTGCTTTCAAACGCCAACTCCTCACCGAAGATTATCCGAAAGGTGTTGACCAGCTCCGTACTGCAAATGAAATACAGATAGTAGTTATCAGGCGTCTTTGGTTTCCAGTCCATGCGGATGGTGCTGCCCGTTTTGGTCAGGTAACTGGGCTCACCCCACTTCGTGGTTTCTACGAGTTGATCAACACCCTCCGTGGCCTTGGCTGTGGTCAGGATTAGCCTACGCAACTGCAAGAGCTTCTTCCTGGCCCTTGGCGGGTACTGCTCCAGTATTTTACTTACTGCTTTGCTTTCGATCCACTCCATGTGATTTCCTTTTAATTGTCAAGTTAATGGTCATGGGTGTCAACCCTATGTAAGGAGCCGGATGCTAGCATCCAGAATCCAGAATCCAGCATCCCGCATCCCCAACTATACCAATACAGACACTTCCCGCTCCGCATCTACCCTCCGCGCTCGGTATTTCACTACGGCATTGCCGGAGTTCAGTATGATAAGCCCTATCAGCGAACACATCAACATAATAATGGCCATTGGAAGGCTGGTGCCATCGTGCAACAAACTTACCAATGCGGATACCACCGCGCCTACACCCAACCGAAAACTGCCCAGCAAGGCAGAGGCACTTCCCGCGTGTTTGGTAAAAGGCGCCATAGAAAGGGCCGTTACGTTGGGTGACATAATACCATGCCCCGCCACAAACAGAAACACCAATGCTGTAAACCCGAAGATATCATATCCTGTATACAGAAGACCCCCTACCAGTGTCACGCCTACTATGGTTTGGTAGAACAACGCTACTTTAATCAGCGACTCACTTTTGAAGTGCCGCAGCAACAGGTGATTGAGTTGGGTAGTTCCTATCATACCAAAAGCCACCAGCGCAAAGGCCCATCCATATTGCTGTTCTGTCAGTCCATATATATTCATGTACACATCCGAGGAGCCCACGATGTAGGCAAACGGTCCGGCCATGGCGATACCTCCTGCCAATGTATAGATGAGAAACTGCGGTTGCTTCGATACAACAAAATAGTTAGCCAGTACTGACCTGGGTTTTAATGAGATGGTAGAATCCGCTTTTTTGCCTAAAGGCAAATAGAAATACACGGCTGCCATGATGAGCAGGGCAATGCCTGCCAAAATGATAAATACCCAGTGCCAGCCAAAGGCCGCTGTCACATAGCCACCAATAGTTGGTGCGATCATGGGCGATACGGCAATCACCAGGATAATCAATGAAAATACCTGAGCCGACTTGTTGACAGGAAAAAGATCCCTCACCAAAGCTTGTGCCGCCACCATGCCCACACAACCGCCAATAGCCTGAAGCAAGCGCATCAGGATCAAAGATTCCACCGAGTGGGTGAACGCGCAACCGATGGAAGCCAGCACATATATAATGAGTCCGGCATACAAGGGTTTTCTTCTTCCAAACCGATCCAGCAGCGGCCCATAAAACAACTGACCTATGGAAATACCAAACACATAACTGGTAAGCGACAATTGTACCTGATCAATAGTGGTGTTAAGGTCTTTGGCGATGGCCGTAAACCCCGGTAAGTACATGTCGATTGAAAACGGACTAATGGTAGCAAGACCACCCAGGATGAGGATGGTGAAAAAATAATACTTCTTACGCTTCATGAAATCTAAACAGGCACAAAGATAAGATTAACTGCTGGTAGCAGGGTGAAGTTCATGCTTTATTTGAGAATTCCAGGCACTGAAGCTGGCTACTTATTACGCAGCCTGTGACACCCGCTTTATCAGTATTCTCTTCGCCACCGGGATCAACGTAGGAATAAAAGGAAACTTAAGTTTTGATTGAATGAGAAAGGTGGCAGGATTGGGAAGATCCTTAAATTGTTTGATCAGGTTGAGTTTTATCTTCTCATAACTATTAACAATCGTCCGCTTCTCATTCAGTATATAGTTTAAGTTAATCGCTTTGTACTCATCTGTACTATTTCCAAACAGGGTGGTATGATACCGATACACCTGTGTCTCAGTTTGTGGGGGCTGGGTGATGAACAGGTACCCTTCATTGAGGGTGAGCGAGGTCAGCCCGATGGGCTCAATTTCACATTTGGATTCCACATACTCATAAATGGCGGAACCTTCCTCCAGGTGCATCTTCAGTTGCGGAATGGCGAAGTCGATAATGGATTCGATTTCCTTCATCACCACATCGTCTTCCATGATGGTTCTGTAATTCAGTTCCAGGTTTTTGATGTTCTCCTCCGAAAGCGCTTTTGGGAAAGCATCATAAAGCAGCGATTTGTTGGCTTCTATCGATTTCAAATTGCGATAATGATAAACCATATCGGACAAAAACGGATAGAGCTCTACCCGGTGGAACGATTCCTTTACTTTCTTCAAATAGGCCAATAGCACATACTTTTTGTATTCAAAGTCGATGAGGCCTTCTGTCAACCAATTCTCTTGCAGTTTCATAGGTTTCGCATGTATTATCTGCTACTAGTATACGGAAAAAGCAGAAATTATGATGACAATCTGCCATTTTGCTAGGCCCTTTACTGACAGGTAATCCAATTTTTGTGATCTTTGCCGCCCCATGCTGTAAAACTGTCTGAAAAATGGCCTTTTAGATGATGTGGCATAAAAATGGACAGTGCAGCTCTTGTTAAACTATTAACAACTCAAAACAAAAAAATTTAAATCCATATGGCAAAGATCAACTTTAAACCCAACGAGGATAGGGTGCTTGTAGAAGCGGCCGAAGCTGAAACTAAAACTTCCTCAGGAATTATCATTCCGGACACGGCAAAAGAGAAGCCTCAAAAAGGTAAAGTAATTGCGGTAGGTGATGGCGTAAAAGACAAGCCTGTAACCGTAAAGGTTGGAGACAATGTGCTTTACGGCAAGTACGCTGGTACTGAAATCAACATTGATGGTAAAGAATACCTGATCATGCGCAACTCTGACATTTTTGGAATTATTTAATTAAAACACAAACACTAAAGAATTATGGCTAAAGAAATAACTTTTGATGCCTCAGCGAGGGACAAAATAAAGAAAGGTGTAGATAAGTTAGCGAATGCGGTTAAGGTAACATTAGGCCCAAAAGGGAGAAATGTAATCCTTGACAAGAAATTCGGTGCACCAACAGTAACCAAAGACGGTGTGTCTGTGGCTAAGGATATCGAATTGAAAGATGCGATTGAGAACATGGGTGCTCAGTTGGTAAAGGAGGTTGCTTCTAAAACTGCTGACGAAGCGGGTGACGGAACAACTACTGCCACTGTACTTACTCAATCCATTTATAACCACGGAATTAAGAACGTAGCCGCAGGTGCCAATCCAATGGACCTGAAGCGTGGTATCGACAAGGCTGTAATTGCCGTTGTTGAAAACTTGAAGAAGCAAAGCAAAAAAATAAAAGACTCCAACGAAATCGCTCAGGTGGCCACTATCTCTTCTAATAGTGATGAGACCATTGGTAAGATGATTGCCGATGCGATGGACAAAGTGGGTAAAGACGGTGTGATCACTGTTGAAGAAGCAAAAGGAACTCAGACAGAAGTGAAGACGGTAGAAGGTATGCAGTTCGATCGCGGATACCTCTCCCCTTACTTTGTTACCAATACAGAGAAAATGGAGGTGGAATTGGATAGCCCTTATGTACTGATCTACGACAAGAAGATCAGCGCTATGAAAGAGCTTCTTCCTATCCTTGAGCAAAGTGCACAAACAGGTAAGCCATTATTGATCATCTCCGAAGAAGTGGAAGGTGAGGCATTGGCTACGCTTGTTGTTAATAAAATTCGCGGATCACTCAAAGTAGCCGCTGTTAAAGCTCCTGGATTTGGTGACAGAAGAAAAGCCATGTTGGAAGACATCGCAGTACTTACCGGTGGAAAAGTAATTTCAGAAGAAACTGGAATGAAACTGGAAGATGCGAAATTGGAAGACCTTGGCCGTGCTGATAAGATCAACATCGACAAGGACAATACCATCATCGTAAATGGAGCTGGTAAAAAAGCAGATATCCAGGCACGTGTAGGACAGATCAAAGCGCAAATAGAGACAACAACTTCTGACTACGATAAAGAAAAGTTGCAGGAGCGTTTGGCTAAGCTTTCAGGTGGTGTTGCTATCCTTTATGTGGGTGCTGCTACTGAAGTGGAAATGAAAGAGAAGAAAGACCGTGTAGATGATGCATTGCATGCAACCAGAGCAGCGGTTCAGGAAGGTATCGTCCCAGGGGGCGGTGTAGCGTACATCCGCGCTATCGATGCGCTTAAGAATATCGATACACTTGGTCTTTTAAATGAAGATCAGGCAACTGGTGTAAACATCGTAAGATTGGCCCTGGAGTCTCCTTTGAGAACCATTGCTGAGAACGCTGGTCAGGAAGGTTCTGTTATCGTGAATAAGGTTCGCGATGGCAAGAAGGACTTCGGATACAATGCGCGCGATGACAAATTCGAAACTTTCTTTGATGCAGGTATTATTGACCCTACCAAGGTAACACGCCTTGCGCTGGAGAATGCAGCCTCAATTGCTGGTCTGTTATTGACCACCGAAGCAGTTGTGTCTGAAATCCCTGAAGATAAAGAAGCTATGCCTCCAATGCCTGGAGGTGGCGGAATGGGTGGAATGATGTAATTCCTAACTCAATCAATCAAAAAAAAGGCTTCATTTTACGATGAAGCCTTTTTTGATTAATTTTAAGTCCAGTCACATATTATTAATATGGTTATTCATAATACTTTTGCTGATTTCGTATTGTTCCTTTACATCCATATGGCGCATGCCGATGGAGAATACCACCCCTCAGAAGAAGAAGCCATACTGAACAAAATACCCAAGCTATATCCCACTGAGGGAGATCCGGTGGCCAAGTTGAAATCTGCTCTTGCCGCATACAAGAAATTAAAGAGCGATGACATCAAAGGTATAATTCACGATTCTTTCCCTCACTTTGAGCACATCAAGTTTTCGCAGAAATACAAAGTGTATACCGATATGTTTGACATTGTACATGCAGACGGTAAAGTGCACGATGCTGAACAACGCGCCCTGGCAGAACTCAAGGATATTATCCATGAGGGCTCTCAGAAGTAAATAAGATTAAGCCAGTTATAAACCTATTCTGCTTTGGCTATGGCAAATCGGAAGACGATATAGGCCATTATACTAAACATCAAAATCGATATTAAGTCGCCACCCTCCGGAATTATTCCGTGCACCGCATGATGAATAACAGCGATTACCGATTGTGACCCTTCACTGGTGTCTACATTCGTTCCCAGCAAAACTGCCACCAGAATACCCGTTAACGATCCCCCTGCTATCAAACCAGAACTAAAGAGTGCTCCTGAACCTACCTCCGATTCATTCTCTTTTCTCTTGGTAACCTTATCGGCAATTTGTTTGATCATCCCTCCCACAAAGATGGGCGAGGTAGTAGACAAAGGAAGATAGGCACCTACAGCAAAAGCCAGCGAACTTACACCACACAACTCCACCACAGCGGATAACCCCATGCCGGCTATCACCAGTCCCCATGGTAAGTTCTGACTCAACAGCCCTTTTATTACTGTCGCCATCAGGGTAGCTTGTGGAGCGGGTAATGGATTAGGGTGCGCTTCCGTCACCACACCAATCCCCAATGTATCATGCAACAAAAGCAAGGTAAAACCTATTGCTACGGTAGATACCAATACTCCGATCAACAAACCCAATTGTTGCTTGGCTGGAGTGGCACCCACGAGGTATCCTGTTTTCAAATCCTGAGAAGTGGCTCCTGCATTGGCTGCCGCAATACATACGATAGAACCCACCACCAACGCTATGGGCTGATAATAATCCCCAGTCCACCCTATTCCAATAAAAATCAAACTGGTGGCCATCAGTGTGGCAATGGTCATTCCTGAAACAGGACTGGACGAAGACCCGATTAACCCCACGATGCGCGATGCCACGGTTACAAAGAAAAACCCAAATACCACAATCATGATTGCCGACAGGAAATTGGTAGGAATATTGGGTAGCACCGACATCAGGATCACCATTCCAATAGAACCCACCACCACATATATTAAAGGGAAGTCTTTTTCGGTTCTAAGTTGAGAAGTTGTTTCCTGAGTATCCTTGGATCTCAGATCCTTAAAGGAATCCCGGAAGGCACTCACAATGGTGGGCAACGTTTTTATGAGTGTAATGATCCCACCAAAAGTCACAGCGCCCGCACCAATATACCGGATGTACTTATTCCAGATTTGACTGGGCGACATTTCAGAGATAAGCATGGAAGTCTCCGGAGCCAACGGAACGGTGAGACTATCTCCAATGAGCGTAATCAAAGGAATGAGCACCAACCACGAGAGCACACCACCTGCCACCATAATACCAGAAATACGAGGCCCAATGATGTACCCCACTCCCAGTAATTCGGGTGTAATCTCCGCATTGATGGTACCATTCGGCAAAGATGATTTTCTTCCAAATACATATTGGGGCACATCCTTCCATAATCCCAGGATGGACATCAGTCCCTTATACAGAAATGCAAGGCCCAGTCCATAGAAAACGTTTCGAGCCAACGTACCTCCCTTTTCCCCCGCTATCAGCACGTCTGCACAGGCAGTACCCTCAGGGTAAGGAAGATTATTGTGTTCTTTTACAATTAGTGATTTTCTGAGAGGCACCATAAAGAGAACACCCAGTACACCACCTACCAAAGCCAATACAAATATTTGAAAGTATTTAAAGTAGGCCTCTCCCCCGGATAAAAACAAAAGTGCCGGAACAGTAAAGACAACACCTGCAGCTACCGACTCCCCTGCTGATCCAATGGTTTGTACAATATTGTTTTCAAGGATAGTAGATTTTCCTAATTTCTTAAAAATGGATATAGCAAGTACTGCAATAGGAATGGATGCACTTACCGTGAGTCCAACCTTAAGACCCAGGTAAACCGTTGCCGCACCAAAGATAATTCCAAATACAGACCCCAGTATAACAGCCTTGAGGGTAAACTCAGGTATAAAATCATGAGGGGATACATAAGGCGTAAAGGGCTTATTCTTTTCCATGGAATTAGAGGTTAGGTTAATCTCAGACCATTCTACTAAAGCAAGGAAAGTTAAAATATTTAGTACTTTTAACAATCAGCGCTAGCACAATTATATGATTTATTCTGTAGTTACCATCGTTTACCTGATCCTTTTGATAGGCGTCATCATCTATAAAAGCAAAGCAGTAAAGAATGAAGAAGATTTTGTTGTAGCAGGAAGAGGCGTTCCTGTCTACTTGCTGGTAGGCACCCTGGTATGCACGTGGATTGGTTCTGGAAGCTTGTTTGGTACTGCAGGACTGACCTTTGGTACTGGATTTGGCGCGCTTTGGTTTTCCGCAGGTGCCTGGGTGGGCATTGTGGTGATCTATTTTATAGCAGGCCGCGTGCGCAAAATCTCCAAATTCACACTGACCGATATACTTGAAAAGCGTTATAATCACACGGCCAAGATCCTGGGTACTGTTACCATTATTGTGGCTTACCTTGTCATTGCCGGCTATCAGTTCAAAGGAGGCGGAAGGTTTCTTTCTATACTCTCCAAAGGTGCCATTGATGTAGAAACGGGAGCCTTCATCGCTTGTGTTACTATAATTATTTTTACCGCTGTCGCAGGTATGGTTTCCATTATCTCCATTGATATTTTCAATGGCATATTGATGATCCTTGCGCTGTTCATTGCCTTTCCTTTCGCCATCGCATCGCATGGTGGAATAGCAGAAGTTGTGGACACGATCAACAATACAAGTCCTCAATATATGTCTCTCACGCAGGGTCGGGATCCCTGGTGGATTTTGGGGATTATCCTACCTACCTTCCTTTTGTTAGTCAGCGAAAGCAGTATCTATCAAAAGTTTTCCTCGGCCAAAGATTCGGACGCTGCCAGGAAGGCCGTTTTTGGAATGCTGATCGGTGTGATTGCTATTGAATTTGTTATTACCGCCATAGCGATAGTCGGGTATGCTATTTACGCAAGCGACCCACGTTTCTTTTTAGCTGATGGATCAATCAATCAGGCGATGGCTGAAGAAGTAATACTGAGGATTGGGTATGAGCAAGTGCCAAGTTTCGTTGGTGCCATGCTATTTGCCGCAGGAGTTGCCATTATTTTATCCACAGGAAATACCTTTTTGATGGTTACATCCACCAATCTGACCCAGGACATATTAAAGCCTTACTTTTTTAAGAAGACCGTTGATCCCAGGAAGCTCATTCGCATCCAGCAAATCTGTATCGTAGTGCTCGGATTATTGGGGTATGTAATGGTTACTCAGTTTGAAACAGTACTTGAAATGGCATTCATATCGTACACCATGATAGGTGCTTCTTTAGCCCCTGTCCTTTTGGCGAGTTTCTTTTGGAAAAGAGTAACCACCCTGGGCGGAGTTTGCTCCATCGCAGCAGGAATGTCCATACCCGTTGTCAACAAAGTTTTGGAGGTAGCGGGTGTATCATTTGGTTTTTTTCCTGTACAAACCGATTACATCGCCATTCCTTCACTTATTGCATCGCTTACCCTGCTCATTGTGGTGAGCTTACTTACACCCAAGCCAGATGATGACAAGTGGAAACCTTTTTTTGAATAACTCCTTAAAGCATTAATTCAGGTAAATTTCAATATCAAATTAATGGAAATCCTAATTATCTGGTTAATTGATAATTGCAGAGATAAACGATTAATGGGCATAAATTTGAACGATTTCCATTCAATTTATGGAGTCCTCAATAGGAATATTTTGTTAACTTTGCGCCCTCATCAATTTACCTTGAAATGCAAGAAAGTGGAGTCAAACCTGCCAATACCTCAATCACAGATTTAGGAATTAAAGATGGAATAGCACACTGGAACTTACCCCCAGCGGAGCTAGCAAAAATATCCGTAAAAAATAAGCAAGCCACCGTTACCAGCACCGGAGCCATTGCTGTGGATACCGGTGAGTTTACCGGAAGATCACCAAAAGATAAGTTTACTGTAATAGATGATATCACCAAGGATTCCGTTTGGTGGAATAACTTCAACCTTCCCTTCGATTCGGAGAAGTTTGATAAACTACATAAAAAAGTCGCCAACTACTTTAGTGGAAAGGAATTTTACGTGCGTGATGTATACGCCTGTGCAGATCCACGATATCAAATGAATATCAGGGTAGTCACTGAGTTGCCATGGTCGAATTTATTCGCCAGCAACATGTTTCTTCGCCCTACAGAAGACGAGCTTAAAAAATTTGAACCAGAGTGGATCCTCCTTTGTGCCCCAAACTTCATGGCCAATCCTGAGGAGGATGGAACCCGCCAGCACAACTTCTCTATCATCGATTTTACTAAAAAAGTGATCCTGATTGGAGGTAGTGCCTATACGGGAGAAATCAAAAAAGGTGTATTCTCTGCTTTGAATTTTATTCTCCCCCATCAAAAGAATGTGCTTTCAATGCATTGCTCTGCCAATACTGGTAAAGATGGAGACACGGCAATTTTCTTTGGACTGTCAGGAACTGGCAAAACCACCTTATCGGCTGATCCAAGTAGAAAGCTAATTGGTGATGATGAGCATGGATGGACTTCTGATAACGTGATCTTCAACTTCGAAGGTGGATGCTATGCAAAAGCCATTGATTTGTCAGCTGAAAAAGAACCGGATATTTTTGGTGCCATTAAAGAAGGTGCTCTTCTTGAAAACATCTCTTATTTCGAAGGAACCAATGAGGTGAACTATGCTGATAGTTCCAAAACAGAAAACACGCGCGTAAGTTACCCAATAGATCATATCAGCAATATTGCTATTCCTTCTCTTGGTAAGAACCCTAAAAATATATTCTTCCTTACTTGCGATGCTTACGGAGTACTTCCTCCTATCGCCAAGCTTACCCCAGGACAGGCTGCATTCCACTTTATCTCTGGATATACTGCCAAGGTTGCCGGTACGGAGGCTGGAGTCACAGAGCCAACCACTACTTTCTCCACTTGTTTTGGAGCACCATTCATGCCACTTCATCCTACCCGCTATGCAGAGATGCTGAGCAAAAAGATGCAGGAAGCAAATGTAACCGTCTGGTTGGTCAATACAGGTTGGTCAGGTGGGCCTTACGGAATAGGAAGCCGAATGAGTTTGAAGTACACCCGTGCGCTTATTACTGCCGCATTAAATGGCGACTTGAAAGATGTGAGTTATATTAAACATGACATCTTTGGGGTTGCAATGCCGACTGAGTGTGCTGGTGTACCGTCTGAAATCCTTAACCCCAGAAATACCTGGAAGGATAAGGAAGCATACGATCAAAAAGCCAATCAGTTAGCAGCTGCATTCAACAAAAATTTCGAAAAGTTTGCTGAACAAGCCAACAAGGAAATCCTTGATGGTGCACCTCAAGTGGTAAAGGAAAACGCTTAATAAATACACACAAAAATATATGAAGAAGGCCCTCATTTGAGGGCCTTCTTCGTTATCCTTATAAGGAGGAATATCCTTAAATGCTTATGGCATGTCAGGTACTACTTCGATTCCTTCTCGCCATCTAAAGAAAGTACATACATGGCCATCTTTTCTGCATCTGAGTGAGAAATACCAGGGTGAGGTGTCATGGGAATCTGTCCCCAATTACCAGTACCTCCGTTAACGATTTTGTCTGCTAACATTTGCACATTTTCCTCGGTAAATCCATACTTTTCTGCTACCTCTTTGTGTGAGGGGCCAATAAGTTTATCGGTTTGATGATGGCAAGTAGTACAATCGCTCTGAGCCACAAGTGCTGCACCTTGTGCAATCATATCCGCCTCTGATGCAGCGGGGGCTTCTGCTTTTTCGGTTTGTGCCGCAGGATCACCATAGTCTTCAGTATTTGTTTGTTCAGTTTTAGAACCGCATGACCAGGAGATGGTGGCCATTAATAAAAATGGAAATATTTTGTTTATCATGTTTATAGAATTTTGAGAGCTCAAAATTAAAAAAATTATAACTTAATAACACCCTATAACCATATTATTAATAACCATAGGGAAAATTCCCCACTGTTAGAAATGCGGCTCCAAATACCCCGGCACTATCTCCCAATTTTGGCTTGACAATATGAGTTTTCAAATGATCATTGAAAACATACTTTTTGAGAGACGCCACTCCATTCTTATAGATTGCCTCAATATTGCCCACTCCACCACCAACGACAACCACATCAGGATCCAATATATTAACCACCGTACTCATGGCCTGCCCAAAGAAGCCCGTCAAGCGCCCAATGGTCATGGAAGCATCCTTATCTGTTCCCTCCAGATGAGCCTTATCTATTTCAGGCAGAGTTTTCTTGTTATTGGTCAGGGAAAAGTAAAACTTCTCAAGTGCCGGGCCCGATAAAATAGTTTCCACACAACCAACCTTACCACAGTAACACAGTCCTCCTGATTCATGTAAATAGTTATGTCCCCACTCTCCACCAATGCCATGCAGTCCATTAAGGAGTTTACCATTTACGACAATTCCTCCTCCTACACCCGTTCCTATAATAACCCCAAACACATTTTTTGCATCAGGGAAGTTTTCTTTCACAACTCCCAGGTTAGTCTCTGCCAGTGCAAAACAATTGGCATCATTAGCTAGTGTAAAATTAATATTCAATTTCGCCTCAAGGTCTCGCTGAAGCGGCTGACCATTTAAACAGGTAGAGTTACAGTTCTTCATCAGTTGGCTTACCGGATCCAGAATACCGGGTGTGCCCATGCCAATTTGTTCAGGGCGGTATTGTAAGTCATCACTTAGCTTTTGAATCACTTTACCTATTTGATCAATTACATGTTGATAACCCTTTTGGCTTTCTGTTACCATCCTATAACGACTCAACACTTTTGGGTTAGTTGATGACTCGAGCACAACACCCTCTATTTTAGTTCCTCCAAGATCTATTCCCCACAGGTGTTTATTTCGATTCGGCATTTTTTAAAAAATTTCTTGCTTCATTAACTGCTGTCTCAAGTCGATCCCTATCGTTGCGCTTTGCTTCATCACTCCAATTTAACAGTAATGCCAATTCATTGGTAACTTCTTCCTTGTATTTCAAAACACTCTCTATATCAAAATACAATCTTCCAGTTCTACGCATAAAAAAATCCACAGAAGAACAGGTCATTTCCCTTTCAACGCAATAGCGAACTTCTTCTTTAATAAGGGTCAGATGAATATCTCCACTATCAATTGTCTTCACATCTTTAATTATCTTTTCTGTTTGCTTACCATAATTTTCGACAAAGTAGTGAGCATGCTCCGGATCCACTCCCAGGCTTGTCATTCTTTTTTTCAACTGATTAACATACCGCCTTACGCTCTTAGAATGAATGAGTTGACCATCAGATAATCTTATTTTATCGGTATAGCATTTTGATATTTCTCTCCTTCGGGGGTGATTATCAATCACCATGTCCACAATTCTTTCGGCCATCTTCCTGTACCCGGTCAGCTTACCTCCTGCAATGGAATACAGTCCACTCGGTGAGATGAATATTTCATCTTTCCGCGAAAGCTCAGAGGCAGATTTACCATCCTCATGAATGAGGGGACGCAAGCCTGCCCAACTGGATTCAATATCTTCTATTGTTAACTTTACACCCGGAAAGTTTTCGTTTACACCATTGATAAGATACTGAGCATCTTCACGGGTAATCACTACCCTGTCAATCTCTCCCTTGTAGTTGGTGTCAGTCGTACCCACATACGTTGTTCTGCCTCGGGGTATGGCAAAAATCATTCTGCCATCGGCAATATCGAAGTAAATGGATTGGTGAATGGGTAGTTTTTCCTTCGGCAACACGATGTGTACACCCTTGGTAAGATGAAGTCGCTTGCCTTCTCGTGATTTGTCCATTTCACGAAGCTGATCTACCCAAGGCCCTGTTGCATTGATGACCACACTGGACTTGATAGAAAATATTTCGCCTGAGATACCGTCTTGTACTTCCGCACCACAGACACTTTCTATCTCAGAATAGTTGAGTTGCGTGACCTTGCAATAGTTAAGCACAACAGCTCCATACTTGTTGGCCTTTTTGGCTACCTCAATGGTGAGTCGCGCATCGTCTGTTCTGTACTCTGCATAGAGAGCGCCACCTTTCACATCATCCTTCTTCAGTAAAGGTTCACGCCTCAAGGTTTGCCTTCGCGTAAGCATCAACCTTCTGTCCTTACCTGTGACACCCGCCAGCCAGTCGTACAGCTTTAAACCAAAAGAAGTCAACAAACTGCCAAAGCCCCGGTGTTCGCGCAACGGCAACAACATCTTTTCTGGCAACACAAGATGAGGAGCTAATTTATGTACTACCGCACGCTCACTCCCTACTTCCTTGACTAGCGCAAATTCAAATTGCTTCAGATAACGAAGTCCACCGTGTATCAGTTTTGTAGAGCGGCTACTGGTACCCGATGCAAAATCTTCCTTTTCAACCAGCGCCACCTTTAACCCACGTGAAGCCGCATCCAATGCGATACCCACACCCGTTATTCCTCCTCCAATGATCAGCATATCGAATTCATGTTGCTTCAGAGAAGCAATGAACTGATGTCGGTTCGCGCTGGAGAAGTTCATATGTAGTTTAACAAATCATTCTTCGTCTATCCATTTCATGGATCTCTTTACGGCCTTTTGCCAGCCTTTATACAGCGTGTTTCTTTTTCCTTCGTCCATAGCAGGTGTAAATATTTTCTCGATCACCCGATCCTTAGTAATAGTTTCTTTCTTCCACAACCCCACTTGTATACCCGCCAGGTACGCAGCACCCATGGCAGTAGATTCAATCACTTCAGGGCGCTCGACTTCAGTGTTTAATATATCAGCCTGAAATTGCATAAGGATGTTATTGGCACTGGCGCCTCCATCCACTTTTAAACTTTTCAATTTTACCCCTGCATCCTCCTCCATAGCATCTAATACATCTTTGGTCTGATAGGCCAATGACTCTAGTGTGGCTTTAATAATATGGTCTTTCCCAGTATCCCGAGTCAGTCCGAAGATGGCACCACGGGCATACATGTCCCAATAAGGAGCGCCCAACCCCGCAAAGGCAGGTACCACATATACTTCATTTGATCCCAGCGCCTTCGCAGCAAAGTATTCGGAGTCTTTTGACTGATCAATAAGGTGAAGACTATCGCGCAACCATTGCACCGCGGCTCCTGCAATGAACACACTCCCTTCCAATGCGTACTCCACTTTTCCATCCAGTCCCCAGGCAATGGTAGTAATCAATCCATTTTTGGAATGCTGGATCTTGTCACCGGTGTTCATCAGCATAAAACAACCTGTACCGTATGTGTTTTTGGCCATACCCGGAGCAAAGCAGGCCTGACCAAATAAGGCAGCTTGTTGATCACCTGCCACGCCTGCAATAGGAATAGAAACTCCGTCCATTTCATACACGCCAAAATCTGATGAAGAGGGGTTCACTTTGGGCAACATGGCCTCAGGCACTTCCAGCTCCTCCAATAGTTTTTTATCCCACTTCAGATCGCGGATGTTGTACAACAAAGTTCTGGAAGCATTGCTGTAATCGGTAACGTGCGACTTCCCTTTTGTCATGTTCCAAATCAGCCAGGTATCAATCGTTCCAAAAAGCAGCTCTCCCCTCTTTGCTCTTTCTTTAGCGCCTTCCACATTGTTGAGTATCCAATTGATTTTAGTGCCAGAGAAATAAGAGTCGATCACTAACCCTGTGTTTTCTCTTACATAATCCTCCAGGCCGCGGGCTTTTAGCTTTTCGCACAACGCAGCCGTTCTCTTGTCCTGCCACACAATGGCATTGTAAATAGGTTCTCCTGATTTCTTATCCCACACTACCGTGGTTTCCCTTTGATTGGTAATACCAATGGCGGCTACTGACTTAGGACTTATCTTATTTTCGCTGAGTACCTTTTGAAGCATCCCCAATTGAGTGGATAATATTTCCTTTGGATCATGCTCTACCCAGCCTGGCTTGGGGAAAACCTGAGTAAACTCTTGCTGAGCAATGGCTTGAATGGTTCCTTTCTCATTTAACAGAACAGCCCGTGAACTTGTGGTCCCCTGATCCAGTGCAATTATATATTTACTCATTGGTGCATCATTTAAGAAACTAATAATTGATATAACAAAGCTCCGGCAATGCTACCCGCCAGAGGCCCTATCACTGGGATCCAACTGTACGACCAATCGGAAGAGCCTTTGCCAGCAATAGGTAAAATAAAGTGAGCCAATCGAGGCCCAAGGTCTCTTGCCGGATTGATGGCAAACCCTGTTGTGCCTCCTAAACTAAAGCCAATGACAGTAATCAACGCACCAACTACCAAAGGATTTAAACCCTCGGCAAAACTATTGGCACCAATAAACAACAACCCCATAATCAAAACCATGGTGCCGATAAATTCGCTAATAAAGTTGGGAATGGTAGAACGTATGGCTGGTGTAGTGCAGAATATGGCCAGTTTGGTACTTTTATCTTCTGTGATTTTCCAATGGGGTAAATAATGCAACCAAACGATGGTCGCCCCCACAAATGCTCCTAAGAGCTGAGCCAGGCAATAGGCCGGTACATCTGCCCAGGGAAAGCTTCCATTAAAGGCCAACGCAAGGGTTACTGCAGGGTTAATGTGAGCACCGCTGTAGCTTCCAACAGCATATATGGCGAAAGTAACAGCCAGACCCCAACCCATTACAATTACAACCCAGCCTGCATTCTCGGATTTGGATTGTTTTAATAGGACTCCGGCCACTACACCATCACCCAAAACAATCAAAATCATGGTACCAATAAACTCTGCCAGATAAGGAGACATATCAATTGAATTTTAATTATCCCTCAAAATATCAATTCCTTCGCTAATTCAATAGATATCCAACTCCTCAAACTTCGCATTTGTCTACTTTTTGCGCATTGTTAACCTTCCAGGGTGTGTAATACTTGCAAAATTCAGTACTTTTAAACTCATGAAAATAGCTTTTTTCTTAATAGCTTGCTTCACAGCTATGTCTGCTTCAGGACAGGATTACGCTACTTTTCAAAAACGCCTCTCCGCACTTTATAACCTATCATCTATTTCCGACACTGCAGAAAGAGCTTCTAAATATAAAGTCATACTTAAAAGGTTAATTGCTGAAGAACAAATACCGCTTCGCGAAAAAGATTCTGTAGCCTTTTTATACTTTGGTAAGGCCCATGAGGTGGAGTGGATGGGCGACTTCAATGGATGGGGATACAAATCTGAATTTAACAACCGAGGCGTACAAATTCCTGACACTGACATTTGGTTGCTGAAAGCTTCCTTTCCCACTGATGCCCGCCTCGATTACAAAATACTAGTTGATAAAAAGAACTGGATACTGGATGCATACAATCCGTATCAACAATGGTCAGGTGTGGGCGGTGGCAGTCCCAACTCAGAATTAAGAATGCCGGATTACATGGAAGATCCCATTCATAGGATAAGAGATAATGTACCTAAAGGAAAAGTAATTCAGGACATTCTCTATGCCAGCGATCTGCTTTCCTATCAGATCACCTATAATGTATACCTCCCTCCTTCATCAGGCAAAGAAAAATATCCAGTAGTATACATTACTGATGGATACGAATATTTACATCCGCAGATGGGAAATCTTCCTACTGTATTGGATAACCTTATTGCCGACAAAAAGATAGTCCCCATCATTGCTGTGTTCATTGACCATCGCGAGCCCGCCAACGAATGACTGAGTTGGTGATGAATCCACAATACCTTCAATTTTTTGTAGATGAATTTATTCCGTTTATTGAAGAGAGTTATCCAGTAATGTCAGGTGCAAAAAACAGGGCCATTCTTGGCGCATCCGTGGGAGGGCTTAATGCTACCTACTTCGCTTTTTCCAGACCCGATGTGTTTGGTAACGTGGGCATCCAATCTCCCTCATTTTTAACACGTCCACAGATTTATTCCCTTTGTGACAATCCTGCTGGAAGCTCCGTCAAAATCTCTATGACTTCAGGTTTAATCAATGATGCCAGCGACAGCGGGAAGAAAATGATTGGTATTTTAGAGCGCAATGCATGTACCTATCAATACAGGGAAGTCAACCAGGGGCACTCCTGGGGCAACTGGAAAAACCTGGAGGATGATATACTGATTGACTTCTTTGCTCCGAAACAATGATTTAAGGCACTGAATTTGTTTATTTGCCTGGTAAACCCGCTTTGTAGATGAAATTAAGGTTTTATTCGTTTCTCCTCCTCTCCCTGATGTTTCTCGATTCCTGCTCTTCAGGTAAGGCTGCCTATAAGCAAGGGGACTATTACGAAGCCGTGTTAGCGGCAGTTCAAAGGCTAAGGGGTAAACCAGATCACAAAAAATCACGGGAAGTATTGAAGCTTAGTTATCAATTGGCGGTAGACTATTTGGAAACCGATGCGAAGAATCAAATTGCTGCCAATGCCAATTTTAAATACAAGACCGCAGTTGAGAATTACGAAAAGATCAATCATCTCTATGAAGAGATTCGCACCTCCCCTGGTGCCTTGCGCGTGATTCCTAAGCCCGTAGCCAAATATGATGAGCTCACAGAGGTAAAAGCAAAAGCTGCAGAAGAAACGTATGAGGCAGGTATTCAGGCCTTATTAAAAAATACACGAGAAGATGCCAAGCAGGCATATTATTACTTCAACGATGCCAATACTTTCTCCCCTGGTTACAGAGAAGCCATTGAGATGATTGAGCAAGCAAAGTTCAACGCCACCCTCAAGGTGGTTGTACAACCTTCATTGATCAACTACCGTGATTGGAATTTTGAACCGATCGTATTTGGATATAACGCCAATATGTTCGTTAAATTTTATACACCGCAGCAGGCAGAAGAACTCAAACTGGAAAAGGTAGACCAGTATATCAAAGTAATTGTCAACGGCTATCAGGAAGGCCGCCCTATCATTACCAGCAAGACAGAGTCATTTTCTGACAGTGTGAAAACGGGAGAGAAAATAGTGAAAGGTGTAAAGACCCCCATCCATACCAAAGTATCCGCAACGCTCACTACCTACACCAAAAAGATAACCGGGCGTGGCTCAATCAACCTTATCATTACCGATGCGGGCAACCGGGCGGAAATTAAGAATCAGGATATCATAGCGGATGAGACCTGGTCAGACTCATGGGGTACTTACAAAGGAGATGAAAGAGCACTGTCGGATGGTGCTAAGCGGCTTTGCCAGAAAAAGGAGCCTTACCCTGAACGCACCTACATTGAGAACAGGACCAGAAAAGAGCTTGACAACCGATTGAGCAATGAGTTGAGGTCCTTTTACAGCAGGTACTAAATTACTGCTGGATATACAAAGCGTCTTTCCGCAAAACCTTATCCCCACAAAAATTGTATATCTATGTACGATAATATACATGAGTAAATTATGACAACCACATCAAACGGTACCGATAGCACAGCGATGATCACCTTTGGAGCAGGATGCTTTTGGTGTACTGAAGCAGTTTTTCTTGGTGTTAAGGGGGTAGAAAAGGTAGTCTCTGGCTATTCAGGGGGTAAAATAAAGAATCCGGCCTACAGGGAAATCTGTACGGGAACCACAGGACATGCCGAAGTAACCCAGATTACTTACACTCCGTCTGTGGTAGCTTACGAAACATTGCTGGAGATATTCTGGAACACCCACGACCCTACTACCCTCAATCAACAGGGGGCGGATGTGGGCACCCAATACCGTTCTGTTATCTTTTATAATAACGAAGAGGAGAGAAATATAGCCGAGGAATATAAAAAGCAACTGGATAAATCGGGCAAGTTTAAGGGGCGTATTGTTACGGAAATTAGCCCATTGATCAATTTTTACCCTGCGGAAGAAGATCACCAGAACTATTATGCATTAAACCCCTCTCAGGGGTATTGCCAGTTTGTAGTCAGGCCTAAAGTAGAGAAATTCCGTAAACAATTTAAAGACCAGGTAAAAGACTAGGTAACCTCCTGCCAAAATATTTAATTTTTATTTATAGAAAATGTAACCAAAACCTGATCCCCCCGTATCTATACCCAGAGCAGAGCAATTCTTCTCATAGGTTTAGGTTTAGGTATAAGAGACCCCTCTATTCACAAGAGGGGTTTTTTATTTTTCAGAACCAGTGCATTTTCTGCACCTAAACATTCTTTTCTACAGCGGCTCCCTTGGTCTGACACACATGCCCCTCCAATCTCTACTGTATTGAAACACTGAGGCAGTACGCCTGGATAAGTCAAGAAGGCCGAATTGCCTTTGCAACCATGAAAGGCTTCTCGACAACAAATTACTAATCGTTATCTTTACGCATTTCGCCTTAACCATCGAATGAGCTTAACGATAGAAAACATACTCCTTATTGGTTCCATTTTGCTTTTTATAAGCATTGTGGCGGGAAAGACCTCCTACCGGTTCGGAGTTCCTACCCTGATTCTATTCTTGGCCATCGGGATGCTGGCTGGTTCCGAAGGAATTGGTGGTATTTTTTTCAACGACCCCAAACTAGCACAATTCATCGGTATCATTTCACTCAACTTCATCCTGTTTTCTGGTGGTCTTGATACCAGCTGGTCTACAGTAAAGCCGATCATAAAGAAGGGAATCATGCTCTCTACGGTGGGGGTGTTACTTACCGCCATGTCCCTGGGCACGTTCGTTTGGTTGATTACCGATTTTACCATCTACGAAAGTATGCTATTGGGCTCTATCGTCTCCTCCACAGATGCGGCAGCAGTCTTCTCCATACTTCGCTCCAAAAGTCTGGCGCTCAAGAGTAACTTGCGCCCCACACTGGAGATGGAAAGTGGAAGTAACGACCCCATGGCATACGTTCTTACCATCGCATTTCTCTCCCTGGTTGTCAATCAGGACAAAAGCCTGGTGTCCATTATCCCAATGTTTCTGCAACAAATGATATTGGGAGGGCTTGCCGGGTTTCTCTTTGGTAAACTCAGTAAACTCATCATCAATAGAATTCACCTCGACTTTGAAGGACTTTATCCGGTGCTCGTAATCGCGCTTATGTTCATCACATTTTCGGCTACCGACTTTGTGGGTGGTAATGGATTCCTCGCCATCTACATCTGTGCCGTATACCTGGGCAATCAGGATATCATCCACAAGAAGACTATCCTGAAAATGTTTGACGGTTTGGCCTGGCTGATGCAAATCGTACTCTTCCTTACCCTGGGATTGCTGGTCTTCCCTTCAAACATCTTACCGGTTATGGGTGTAGGGCTGCTCATTTCTATTTTCCTGATTTTGGTAGCAAGACCTTTAAGTGTTTTTCTCAGTCTTCTGCCTTTTAAATTGAGATTGAATAATCGTCTCTATATTTCCTGGGTTGGACTTCGCGGTGCCGTTCCTATTGTATTTGCTACCTATCCGTTGCTGGCTGGCATTGATAAGGCAGGGATGATTTTCAATATCGTTTTTTTTATATCTGTGACTTCCGTCCTGATTCAAGGCACTACCCTTTCAGTTCTTGCCAAGTGGCTGCATGTGGCACTCCCTGAAAAAGTAAAACCACTTGATCCTACAGACCAATTACTGATAGAACACCCCAAGACCACCATGACGGAAATAGACATTTTGGAAAACAGTTATCCCGTCAACAAAAAGATAGTAGATCTTCATTTCCCCCGTGTGGCCATCATCGCCATGATCAAACGCAATGATAAATACATCACCCCCCACGGGTCTACCGTCATCGAAGGCAATGACAAGCTCATTGTTCTGGCCAATACCCCTAAGGGCATCGATCAGGTATATGAGGCTTTGCAGTTAGAAAGAACGCCTTCAGCATCTGCATCAGCATAATACACTCCAGACTGGCTCAAATGAAAATGGTGCTGCAGGTCACGGGTTTTACACTGGCTAAAATGTGTAACCCACTCCATATGACAGGGAGCGGTCTGACCAAAGAACCCTACGCCATGGGTGACTCAGAGAGTGCACTGCCACATACAGTACCACCCATGGGTGACACAGGGAGCGTACTGACACAATGTATTCTTGTGGTGGGTAAGACAGGGAGGCGGCTGTACCTTTCAGCAATGGTACTGGTTTTCACAGAGATTGGACCCCACCTGATCGTTATTGAGCTGCTCAACTTCTTTATCGCACCCTCCCCATTTGATTCATCCCCCTGGTAAAAATATTTTTAAAATTTTTTATTAAAAATACAACTTTCCTAGTAGGCTTTTCCGTATACATAGGTATGTATCAACCATTAACATCTTATGTTATGTCTTTCGTTAAAAACTTGCAATCCTTTGGGAAGCTCAAAGGCATCTGCACCGGGTTAGGAGGAGCCTATAACCCCGGACAACAACACCTCCAGGTGAAAACGTTGACCACCCTTCAGTTCAACGCCCAACAATTGATGGACAGCGTCACTGCTGCGAAGACGGTGTACGACAACGCAACCAATCAACGGGAGCGTACCTTTAAGGAGGTGCGTGCCCTGGGATCGCGTATCTGCTACATGCTTCGCTCCTGTGGTGCACACCCGCTGACACTGGCCGATGCTTATGCGCACAACCGCAGTCTGCACGGATGGAAACGTTATGCAGCGCCTGTTCCTACGGCAGAAGCCCTAAGTGAGGATACACCCAAGCGCAGACGTTCGGCCGGCACCGACTATGCCAGCATGGCCTATAACTTCGCACGGTTGGTAGAAACGGCAACAGCAGAACCACGCTACCTTACAACGGAGCCTACACTTAGCAAGGAGGCTTTGGCGGTTAAGGTACAAGAGCTGCACGCCATGAATGAAACCGTTCTGGATGCCACCCTGAAACTCAACAAAGTGAAGCAGCAGCGCTACGCACTGTTTTATGAAGCACCAAACGGCTTGGTCACCACAGCCCGTAATGTACGGCATTACATAAGAGCAGTATTTGGGTTCAGAAGCGCACCGCATGAAGAGACGGTAAAAGTAAGATTAACCAAACCCACCACATGATGAAACCCATCGTAAACTAAAACCCCTGCGTTCCTGATAGCTATCGGGATCAGGGGTTTTTTCGTTTCTTGTCCGTCATTACAATTACACAACTGAAAGATTACATGTAAATGGAGCTAAATTATCTCCTTGGATAAGGTAACCCGTAACCTTAACTGCTTCAAATTCGTATGATTGGATTATCAATCAAAGAAAATAGCATGTTTATCGGTCACTATGCTTTGGGATTGGCCTCTCGAAAAATCAGTAATCTCCCCTCCCTTGCCGTCCTGTTTATTGCCGTTCAATTGCTCGATCTGATCTGGCCCATACTTGTACTGCTGGGAATAGAAAACTTTCACGTGGATATTGGGAATACCCAAATCACCCCGCTCAGCTTCGATTATTATCCCTACTCACACAGTCTGCTCATGGCTTTGGTGTGGGGATTTTTGTTTGGGCTAGTCTATTATTTATTTACTAAGAACAAACAAGGTTCTCTTCTGCTTGGCATTTTGGTTTTAAGCCACTGGGTGTTGGACTTTATTACCCATCGTCCGGACTTACCCCTTACTCCTTTCAGCGAAGTAAAAGTAGGTCTTGGCTTGTGGAACCATTCCGTATGGGCCATCATCATTGAGCTGGGATTGTTTGCACTGGGAACAGTTCTTTACTACCGATCATCCAGGCCACAGAGAAAGGTGTCCTTCTGGTTATTGATCGGATTCTTAGTCGTCATTTATGTCATGAACATCCTCGGCCCACCGCCACCCAGTGTGGCTGCTGTAGCGTGGTCTGCTAATCTCATGTGGCTCTTTGTTATCTGGGCCTGGTGGATAGAGAAGAAGTAAATGTGAAAACAAATCTCAAATCTTGCTCGTCATTACCTGCCTGCGGCAGACAGGCTAGCTGAAGCGCAGGTAAGCGAAATGGAGCGAAGTAATCCTGCTGTTCGAAGCACTTCCTTGACTTGGGAGGTTGCTTCTCTCAATTTCTTCGGGATCGCAATGACGTGTAAAATTACTACCGCCATTACGCCTACCTTCCTGAACCATTCTTCTCTTCATTTGTTATTATTGCATGAGAGAAATTGTCAGAAGAAGGACAAAACACCTTCTTTCGGCAGTGGATAACATCCGGAATGATGGGCTATTGCGTATAGCACATCAAGAAGAAATCTAACCATACACCATGAGAAAGACCAATTATATCTACCTCTTATTAATGACGCTGACTTTAGGTGCCTGCGCACAAAACAAACAGAAAGAACAAAAACACGCGAATATCTTCCCTATGAAAAAGACAGAACAAGAATGGAAAGCACAACTTACCCCTGAGCAATACAACATCTTAAGAGAAAAAGGAACAGAACGCGCCTTTACCGGTGCCCTGTGGGACAACCATGAAAAGGGCAAGTACTATTGTGCTGCCTGTAACCAGGAATTGTTTGATTCAGAAACCAAGTTTGAATCCGGTTCTGGATGGCCCAGCTTTTACCAACCCATTAAAGAGGGATCCGTGGTGATCGGCAAAGATACAAGCTATGGAATGGAGCGCGATGAGGTAGTCTGTAGCAATTGTGGCGGGCATCTGGGACACGTGTTTCCTGACGGCCCAAAGCCAACAGGTCTAAGGTACTGCATGAATTCGGCAGCCATGGAATTCAAAAAAATAGATAAATAAAGTAGTCAGGCTAATAATTATTAAGGAGAGAGATAGTCTGTCTCAAAAGTTAAGGAGTGTCGCTTTTCTAAGTGAAAGCGAAGAATCTCTTTAGTTTGAATTTAAAACAAGGGATGTTTCGCTATTGCTCAACAAAACGTGTCACTTTTGAGACAGCCTCTTTTTTCATTATCTTTTGTGCAAATATCATTGCCATGTGCAGACTAATGGCCTACAAAGGCACTCCCATCATTGCGGATAAGTTACTGTATCAGCCTAAGAATTCCCTCATCCGACAAAGTACCAACGCCAAAGAAATAGAAGAACCGCTCAACGGAGATGGTTTCGGTATCGGGTGGTATGTACCAGAGGTCAACAACGAACCTGTCAACTTTGTATCGGTGCACCCGGCATGGAACAGCCGCAACCTGCGTAACCTTGCCCCCAAGATAAAAACCAATTGTTTGGTGGCACATGTACGCGCTGCCAGCGTAGGCGAAGTTTCAGAATCGAATTGCCACCCTTTTCAACACAAGCAATTGCTGATGGCGCATAACGGTGGCTTAGAGAACTTCTCCCTCATCAAAAGGAAACTGAGAGAGCCACTGAATGACGAATTGTACAACTGGATAAAAGGACAGACCGATTCGGAGCACCTCTTCGCCTATCTGTTGAATTACCTTTATTCCCACCACAAGGTAATCAATGGAGATGCTGTAGCTGATGCCTTCAACTATACGTACGACAAAGTAAAGGTATTGATGAAACAGGTAGGTATCGATCAACCTGCCTACCTCAACATGGCTATAACCAATGGAGAGTTTATCGTGGCTACGCGCTTTGTATCCGATACCGCTTTCGAGCCACTTACGCTTTATCACTCAGAAGGCAGTCGCTATGTGGTAGAAGATGGTATCACAAGGCTGGAGGCGCCTAAGGATGATGACAATGCCGTACTGGTAGTGTCTGAAAAGCTAACGGAAGGCAAACAATGGACGATGATACCCAAGAATCATCTCGTGATTGTAGAGCCCAGTCTGAATGTGAGGATACGACCTATTTCAGCATAAATTTTAGTAGTTTCGAGGCAAAATTTAGCCTGTGAAATACGATGTGGTAGTTATTGGAGGTGGCATTGTGGGTTTAGCCACAGCGCTCCAATTGCAGAACTCAAATCCTACTATTAAACTGCTCCTCCTTGAAAAGGAGAATGCACTTGCCCTTCACCAAACTGGTAATAACAGTGGTGTGATTCACTCCGGCATATATTACAAACCTGGAAGTCTGAAGGCAACCAACTGCATAAGAGGATATCATCAACTGATAGAATTCTGTCAACTCAACGCTATCCCCTATGAGTTGTGTGGCAAGATCATCGTAGCTACCAATCCGGAAGAAATCCCATTGTTAAACAATCTATTTGAGCGTGGGAAAGAGAATGGACTCACTGGTTTAAAAAAGATCAACAAAGAAGAGCTGAAAGATTATGAACCGCACGTTAATGGCATCGAAGGTGTGGTAGTACCACAAACCGGTATTGTAGATTTTAAATTGGTGGCTCAAAAGTATGGAGAACTGATTCAAACCAAAGGCGGTGAAATCCGATTAGGTGAAAAAGTCATTGAGATTCAGGAGAGCGAAGGTGTGAGTGTGGTTGTTTCGCAAAAAGAAAGTTATACCACCAGGCTGGTCATCAATTGTTGCGGATTGTATTCCGATAAAGTGGCCAGACTAACTTCACCCGACCTTAACCTGAAGATCATTCCATTTCGTGGTGAATACTACAAACTGAAAAAAGAGAAAGAGTACCTGGTGAAGAATTTGATCTACCCGGTGCCTGATCCTAATTTTCCCTTTCTGGGTGTACACTTCACGCGCATGGTTGGTGGAGGCATAGAGGCAGGCCCTAATGCCGTGCTGGCATTCAGCCGCGAGGGTTATAAGAAGAGTCAGATTAATTTGGGAGAGTTGGCTGAGTCGCTGGCATGGCCGGGATTTCAAAAGGTGGCATTCAAATATTGGAAGACAGGTATAGGTGAAATGTATCGCTCTTTTTCTAAGGCTGCATTTGTAAAGGCTTTGCAAAAACTGATACCAGAAATACAAAAAGAAGATCTTGTAGATGGAGGTGCTGGCGTACGCGCACAAGCCTGCGACAGAAACGGAGGTCTGGTGGACGACTTTATGATTGTAGAAAAGAAGCACGTGATCAATGTATGCAATGCTCCCTCACCTGCCGCTACCTCTTCTCTGGCAATCGGGGAAACAATTGCTCAACTGGCTGCTAAACGTTTTTAATTGCTCTTGATAGCCGTTACTTCGATCTCCAGCAAGTGTTCGGGGTCGATAAGTTTGCTGATCTCCACCATAGAGGTTACAGGCTTTATGGTATGAAAGAATTCACCATGTGCCTTACCTATTTCTTCCCAACGGCTGATGTCGGTTACAAACATCCTTGTGCGCACCACATCCTTTAATTCAAATCCGGCTTTGGCCAATATCTTTTCAATTTTCTGAAGGATAAATTTTGCTTGCAGGTAATGATCCCCCTTTCCCACCAACGTTCCATTCTCATCTATCGCTACAGTACCCGATATTTCAATTTGATTTCCAATTTGTACTGCGCGGCTGTATCCCACAATATCTTCCCATTTGGCACCCGAAGAGAAATTAATTCGTTTATCCATTTGTTTCATTATTTAACATGACAAGTATCGTAAATTGAGGAGAATTAGCCATGAGCAGTATTAACGATTTTGATAAAAAGGAACTGGAGCGATACAGTCGCCACTTTGTGTTGCCCCAATTTGGTGTTGAAGCGCAACAAAAATTAAAAGCAGCTTCAGTAATTGTAATAGGTGCCGGGGGGTTGGGGTGCCCGGTACTGCAATACCTCGTGGCAGCCGGTGTGGGTACTATTGGTATTTTAGATTTTGATACAGTAGGGGAATCAAACCTACAAAGACAAGTGCTCTACGGTGTAGACGACATAGGCAAACCAAAAAGTCAACAGGCTGCAGCTAAACTGAATAAGCTCAACCCATATGTTTCCATTGAGGTGGTCAATAATAAAATTGATTCTAGTAATGCATTGGAATTGCTTAAGCCGTTTGATGTCATTGTGGACTGTACAGATAATTTTCCAACCCGGTACTTGCTCAATGATGCGGCTGTACTACTGGACAAACCCCTTGTCTATGGATCCATCTTCAGGTATGAGGGACAGGTAGCGGTGTTTAACCTAAAGCAAAGTGCCAACTACCGCGATCTCTACCCTACTCCTCCAGCACCAGGCTCAGTGCCCAATTGTGAGGAAGGCGGTGTATTAGGCGTATTGCCTGGCATCATCGGTTGTTTGCAAGCCAATGAGGTGTTAAAAATAATTGCAGACATTGGCGAGCCGCTTACAAATAGGGTACTCCTGATGGATACATTAAGCGTGGAGACCCATGTGGTCAAATTTCCAAACCGAAATGAACGGAATTCTATAAAAAAACTAATAGATTACGAATTATTTTGTGGGATCACTAAGGCGACTATAGCAATGGATATTAAAGAAGTAACGGTGAGGGAATTGAAAGTCTTAAAAGAGAGGGGTGAAGTGTTTCAATTGATTGATGTACGGGAGGAATACGAGTGTGAAATATGTAGTATTAACGGTGAGCATATTCCTATTGGGGAAATACCTCATTGTATCGAAAAAATCAGTCGTGATAAGAAGGTAATTATTCATTGCCGCAGTGGATCCAGAAGTGGAAATACCATCAAATGGCTAGAGAAGAATTACCACTTTGATAATCTTTACAACCTCAAAGGGGGTATCCTTGCCTGGGCAGATGAGGTTGACAATTCGCTGACGAAATACTAATCGCAGATTGAGGTAGGGTGTCACTCAGAGTCGAAGTAGATGTCACTTAGAGCGTAAGTTAAGAGTCTCCTAGTCAAAAAATATTCCTTCTCTTTAACCGGAAGCACATCAGCAATAACATCTATCTCCTTTAAGCCTACTGACAATGACCATCATTGGTAACCCCATATGATACTTTCCGCGTACCTTGTTGAACTCCAATCTTACTACTTGTATTCCTTTTTCCATATCAAACTTCCAATGATTAATGAGATGATGCTTACCATTGTTGCAGGTACTAATGCTGGTATTTCCAAAGGATAAATCCATTTAAAAAATAGCCAGGAAGAAATTCCAAGTACCATGCCCCATACGGCTCCTGTACTGGTTGTCCTCCTCCAATACATACCAAACGTAAGCGGTGCAAAGAGGGAAACCAAACTAAGAATAGAGGACTCTGCCACCAACTCATAAATATTTTCGCGTAAGCAAGCCATGATAGTGGCTATTGTCGCAAAGAGCAGAATTGAAATTCTTGTGGTGTAGAGCAACTGCTTGTCGGACAACCTATCCTTCAGCAAAGGGTTGATCAGGTTGCCCGAGAAAATAGCTGCAGGAGCCAGTATGGCAGAGCTAGTAGTACTCATGATGGCCGAGAGCAGAGAACCAAAAAACAATATTTGAATGGGCATGGAGGTGTGCATCAATACCATATTGGGCAAAGCCAGCTGCGCGTCACCGTGTAACTGATCCGCATAGAGGTATTTGGTACACAAGCTAATAAACAACGGAAGCATAGCGATGGTGAGGTACAGCCCTGCTGCAATAAAACATGAACGCACCGCGATCTTTACCGATCCGGAGGACATCACCCGTTGAAAGACATCCTGAGAAGGAATAGAGCCTAACCCCAACACAGACCAGGCTGCGATGTAAGTGGTTATTTCCTTAATGTCCCATGAGGGTAAGAATTTGTAATTGCGCGGATGCACTTCACTTAATACTTTCGTAACCCCTCCAGCTTTTTCGGATAGCACGTAAGCAAGCACCAACAACCCAGTTACGATGATGATACTTTGGATAAAATCGGTAACAGAAATTGCCCACATCCCACCAATGAAAGTATAAAACGTAACCACAATAGAACTTATCACTACCCCCTGCCATACTTCAATACCAGCTACAACGTTTAGAATCAACCCCATGGCAACCAACTGTGCTGCGATATATCCTACATAAGGAGGAGCAAGAAAAACACTGGCTGCTAATTCAGTTTTACGCCCATACCGTTGCTTAAAAAAATCCCCCAACGTCAGCAGGTTCATATTGTATAGTTTCCTGGCAAAGAAGAGCCCGAACAATATCAAGCAGAGGGCTGCACCGAATGGATCTTCTATAACGGCATACAACCCTCCTTCCAGAAACTCTGCGGAAGCGCCAAAGACCGTTTCCGATCCGAACCAGGTGGCAAATAGTGCAGCAGCACTCAGCATGATGGGCAAACTTCTACCCGCAAGCATGAAGTCACCAGCAGTTTTTACTTTACGTGAAGCCCAGTAACCAATGGCCACCGTCAGTGACAAATAAGCAATGATAGAAAGTAGTAGCAACTCTGGACGTTGGTAGTAGGTTTTAAACTTAAAAGTATCAAACCCTGCTCTATAATTCCAGACTTACATAAAAATGATTGATTGATGTGAGTTACTTTTTATGAATGAGCTGAAAGTTCCTGGAGATATTAAAACCAAAATGAACATCTCCATCAAAAAAGTCACCTTGTGTCTCGCTCACCACCGACCGGGTAAACAAACCGAGACTGTTGGTAAATATCAATTGAAATACGTGACCTCCAGTTTCTATCTCTAATCCCAGTCCTATAGCGTCAGACCTAGTTGAGTTGGTATGCGGGTTTACCCTGTAGAAATACTCTCCGGTGACAGCCAAGCTTCGGGTAATATTGTGTTTGCCCCCTATGCCCAACGCCACATCATCATTGTTTTCAAACATGGGGTTTACTGTGATGCGATGCACCAACACCGGACTTATCTGTAACGAGAAGTTGGGACTAAATTTTTTTCCAATTAACAATTCCAAGGAATATGCCATTCTATCTTTGATACTCACCTGGGGATTGAACTTAGCCTGTGGGGAAGTTTTGATGTAACCTGAGCCTATGGCGGTAAGCGTGAAAGGAATATTGGTTACACCATGGCTTTGGCGCAGTACCTTATAGCGAACAAAACCATCGAATGTTTTGTCTGTTGAACTTCTGCCAATACCCACTCCCAACCAATCTGTAATTCCGTATTCAATGCCGAGCCGGACGAAAGCATCATCCAATCCCCAAAAATTGTAAGCCCCAGAGTTAAGGGGACCAAAGCGATGGGAAAAAATAAATTCTAACTCTCCTTTACCTTTCGTCTCTACTGAATGGCCATTAATAATTCTCGTTCCCCTGAAAGTCTGTATAGCATACTCTGTTTTTTCAGGCTGAGCATCTTGCAATTCAGCCATCAAGTCGTCCTGAGCATATGCAAAAAAGCTAACCCAACACATCAATGCTAACAGGTAAACTCTATTCATATCGGCACGTAAGTAGACACTATCTTAACCTCTACCTTTTCTGCAATGTTTTGCCAGAGCAGCCTGGGTATCTTGATTTTGTAATCTGCCAATTCAATCATAAAGATAGAAGACATAACAATTTTTCCTTTTACGAAAGTTAACGATCCTTCTGTTTCTATTTGCTTCGTTTGCCCATGTATGGTAAGCAAACCCACAGCCTTCACCTCAGGTTTTCCGCTTAAAGCTTTTTCAAAACCAATTATTTTGCCTTTAAAAGTCGCAGTTGGAAACTTATGAGATTCCATATACTTCTCATTAAAGTGCTGTTGCATTAAGGCTTTTTCAAATTGAAAACCATCTATCTGTACCAAAAAAGCTATCTCACCCGTTTCAGCATTGAATAAGCTGGACGCTCCGGAATGGGTTGCAGCTATGTTTTCTATAGCCGCCTCAGAAAAAAAAGTGATGGTCGCCTGTTCGCTTTTATACTTTTGTGCATGTGTGGCAAGAAAACCAAAAACCAAAAAAATGCTGAAAAGTAATTTCATTAGATTGAAAAGTAGTTTCAATTGTCCTTCGCGCCATCATCTACCCAACAGGCGATAAGATCTATTTGCTCCTGGCTTAGGCTCCCGGTTAATGGCATACTTCTGTTGCCAGTCCGCGTTTTTATATTGGAAGCATTGGATTTTACATTGCTGAAAACAGTCCAGTTACGGTTAGCGCCATTATCACCATTGTGACAACCTGAAAGCGCACACTTGGTATCAATAATTGGTTTAATCTGTGCGCTAAAACTTACTCCTGTTTCTCCTTTTTCAATAGTAACGCTCTTTATAAAAGAACAACCCTCGCTGTCTTTGACCTCAACAGTATAATTACCCGCTTTTAGAGCTGAGAAAGTTGAACTCGATCCAAACGCGCCATTATTTAACCTGAATTCATAAGGCGCAAAACCACCTGCTTCCGTTGCAGTAATTGTTCCATTCCCTGTCAGGCAATCCGTATCAGGTGTGGGAGTGGCGGCCAGGCTTAAAGTAGACCCGGCACTCAATGAAACATCCAGAACTCTTAAACAGGAATTCGCATCAGTTACTTTTACTTCGTAGATACCCGCTGTTAAGCCATCAAAAAATCCACCATCATTTTTAACGCTTCCTATTTCAAATGTGTAAGGTCCTTCACCTCCACTTGCATCTACTGTAATCTCACCATCAGCAGTGGTGCAACCACTTGCATCGGTCGATTGGATCAAACTTATTGTTAGGGTAGATTGAGAACAGTCAATAATTTGCATCCCATCATCATTTGAAGAGCAACCTAGTTGCAATGAAAGGATGAAAAAGGATACCCAACTAATTGCAATGATTTTTTTCATATGAAGAATAAATTAAGGCTCATATCCAATTTATTAAAAAATATGTTTGAACATGTAGTTTACGTACAACTATCGGAGGCCGTAGTGCTTTAAATACCCCAAAATGGTATAGGAATGATCGAGAACTTTAATGCAGAGATAAAAGAGGGAGGGCCTATAAAGAGAAAATCCCCCGAAGTCCTTGACCCCGGGGGATAATCCTGTCTATAGTTGGCTTTAATCTGATACTAAAGTACAGTGGCCTATGTTGGTATAAAATGGCCTTCCGACAATCAGAGGTTTTGCTTGATAGATTGACGTTTATGGCAGTTAAAGAAACATCTATACATTCTGGGTTCCTGGAAATAGCGGTACCGGTAGAGAACCCACACACCTAAATCAACCTGATCACTTAATAGTTGATTAAGAATATTAATCATGGAACAATTGGGAAGGCCTATAAAGAGAAAATCCCCCGAAGTCCTTGACCCCGGGGGATAATCCTGTCTATAGTTGGCTTTAATCTGATACTAAAGTACAGTGGCCTATGCATAAATGAAATATTGATCCGCCAATCTGATGTTACAATTGGTAAAATGCCATTTTCAACGATGAGTTGCATTTAATGAATCCTGCTTGATGGAATCTGGGGCGATCAATTGGGGTTTGATACTTTCTTTGGGTTGAGTTTTGGCGCCAGGAAAAGTTGTACGACTGCTAATGTCGTAACTGATGTAGCCCAGCCCTGTAAAAAACAGTATTGCCAATGCAATGAATACCTTCTTAGACCTGCTCATAGCACAAAAATATGTGTTTAAAACAAAAAAAGGGGCTTAACGCCCCTTTTCAATGTCTGACAAATAAAATCAGTTAAGCTTCTTTACAATTGCTTCAAAAGCAGCCGGTTGGTTGGCTGCTAGATCGGCCAATACTTTTCTATTCAACTCGAGGCCTGCTTTGTTTACTTTGCCCATGAACTCAGAATACGACATGCCATGAAGCCTTGCTCCTGCATTGATTCTTTGAATCCATAGTGATCTGAATTCTCTTTTCTTGGCTTTGCGATCTCTGTAGGCATACACAAGACCTTTCTCGACAGCATTCTTGGCTACTGTCCAAACATTTTTCTTTCTACCAAAATAGCCTTTGGCTAATTTAAGTACGCGTTTTCTTTTCGCACGCGATGCTACACTGTTTACTGAACGTGGCATTAGTTTTTCAATTTTTGGTCAGTGGCGCCTTCCCGATTGCTATGGGGAAGATCTTAATGCTCAGTGACCGGGTTTAACAATACTGTGACTGCGTATCAATCACAAACCTAAAAAGCATAAGGGAGCATTGGCTTAATATTACCCTCGTCAACTTTATCAACGGTGGTTTTTTGAGCCAGATTTCTCTTCTGCTTAGTCTCCTTTTTCGTCAGGATGTGGTTCATATAAGCCTTCTTGCGCTTAATTTTGCCACTGCCAGTGATTTTAAATCTCTTCTTGGCACCCGACTTCGTTTTTAACTTTGGCATTCTATTTATACTTAAAAAAATTACTTTTTTGCTTTTGGCGCTATCATCATGTACATCCTCTTCCCTTCCAGCTTAGGCATTAATTCTACCTTACCGTAATCCTCCAACGATTGTGCAAACTTGAGCAGGAGAATTTCTCCACGCTCCTTATACACAATTGATCTTCCCACAAAATGAACGTACGCCTTTACTTTTGACCCCTCCTGTAGAAACCCGATAGCATGCTTTAGCTTAAAATTAAAGTCATGATCATCAGTGTTGGGTCCAAAACGGATCTCTTTGATTACCGTTTTCTGCGCATTCTGCTTTATTTCCTTTTGTTTCTTCTTCTGTTCGTACTTAAACTTTGAATAATCAATGATTTTACAAACAGGAGGCACCGCGTTTGGCGATATCTCTACTAAGTCCAATCCTTGTTCTTTTGCCATTTTAATGGCCATCGAAGTAGAATACACATCTACTTTGATGTTTTCACCAACCACCCTCACCTGAGGTGCGATGATCCTTTCATTTACGCGATAAGGTTCTTCTACTACTCTTTGTCTGAAGCCTCTTCTGTTAAAAGGCCTTTTACTTCCTGGAAATACTGCCACTAAATGGGTTTAAATTAAAAAAACACTTGCCAGACCCGCTGACAAGGGTGCAAATATCGCCATATTTTCAACTTTTCAAAAACGCTGGGAAACTTATATTTTCTTTATTCAACAAGCCAAAAAGCCAATATTTGGTTACTGTGGAGGCTTGCTCTCTTGTTCAAAATGGATAGCAAACTCTTCAAGGTCCATTGCTCCCTGATCTCCTGACCCGTGTCTTCTCACTGACACCTTTCGTTCTGCCACCTCTTTCTCCCCTACAATGAGCATAAAGGGCACTTTTTTCACTTCTGCATCCCTTATTTTCCGCCCTATCTTCTCATCGCGATCGTCCGCAAAACCTCTTATATCCTTGTTCTTGAGCTTCTCAATGACCTCATGGGCATAGTCGTTGAATCGTTCCGAAATTGGCAATACGGCTATCTGATCTGGCGAAAGCCACAACGGGAAATTACCAGCACAATGCTCAATCAGTATGGCCACGAAGCGTTCGAGAGAGCCAAAAGGTGCACGATGTATCATTACAGGTGTGTGTTTCTGGTTGTCAGATCCTGTGTATTCCAATTCAAAGCGCTGTGGAAGCTGGTAGTCTACCTGTATGGTACCCAACTGCCAGTTGCGCCCCAGCGCATCCTTTACCATAAAGTCGAGCTTCGGCCCATAGAATGCGGCCTCGCCCTTCACGGCAACAGTAACCAGCTTGCGTTCATCTGCTGCCTCCTGAATCTCTCTCTCTGCCCTATCCCACAATTGGTCTTCTCCAATATATTTTTCCTTATTGGCCGGATCTCTCAATGAGACTTGCGCGGTATAGTTTTCAAAACCCAGAGATTTGAATACATGAAATACCAGATCAATCACTTTAATGAACTCTTCTTTTACCTGATCTGGTCTACAGAAAATGTGTGCATCATCCTGAGTGAATCCTCTTACCCTTGTAAGTCCATGTAATTCTCCACTTTGCTCATAACGATATACAGTTCCAAACTCCGCATAGCGAATAGGCAGGTCTTTGTAAGACCTGGGTTTGGTTTTATATATCTCGCAATGGTGCGGACAGTTCATTGGCTTGAGCAAAAACTCTTCGCTTTCATCAGGAGTATGAATCGGTTGAAACGAATCTTTGCCATACTTTTCATAGTGCCCTGAAGTAACATACAGTTGCTTACTGCCAATATGAGGTGTTACCACCGGATCATATCCTGCTTTTACCTGAGCTTTGCGCATGAACTGCTCTAAACGCTCTCGCAGGATTGTTCCTTTTGGCAACCATAGTGGAAGCCCCATGCCTACTTTTTCAGAGAAGGCAAACAATTCCAACTCGCGGCCCAATTTCCTGTGATCTCGCTTCTTTGCTTCCTCCAGCAAAGTGAGGTATTCTTCCAATTCTTTTTGTTTTGGAAAAGTGATACCATAGATCCTGGTGAGCATCTTGTTCTTTTCATCACCACGCCAGTAAGCACCAGCGACACTCAAAAGTTTTACTGCTTTGATCACTCCTGTTGTAGGCACGTGAGGACCACGGCACAGGTCAGTAAAATTACCCTGTTCATAAAAAGTAATGGATCCATCCTCCAACCCATCAATGAGCTCCAGTTTATATTCATCACCTTTCTCCTTGAAATAAGAAAGTGCATCTGCTTTTGATACCGCTTTACGAGTAAAAGTATTTCCCTGTCTCGCCAGCTCAATCATTTTCTTTTCTACTGCTTGTAGCTCTTCTTCGCCAAATGGTCGATCGCCTAAGTCTACATCGTAGTAAAAACCATTCTCAATAGGTGGACCAATACCAAACTTCACACCCGGGTAAAGTGCTTCCAAAGCTTCTGCCATTACGTGAGCAGAAGAATGCCAGAAAGCATACTTTCCTTCCTTATCTTTCCATGTAAAAATTTTTATTGCAGCATCAGAATCAATTGATCTGTCCAAATCCCAAATCTCACCGTTTACCTCAATGGATAAAGCATTTCGGGCGAGGCCCTCGCTGATGCTATTAGCGATTTCAATTCCTTTTACTCCTTTTGGAAACTCTTTAGAGGAACCATCCGGCAATGATATTTTAACAACACTCATCAAATACTAAATTAGGAATGCAAATATGAGGTTTTCTGTGCTCTTAACCACTCTTGAGGGAGAAAAACGGAGGTGATTCTAGAGCTGGAACTGAGCAGTGAAAAGAACTCCAAATTTTCTTGCATCCGGGTTATCCAAATAAGAGACGCGATGCACAAAATCGATCCGGAAAATCTTGAATATATTTTCCACTCCATAGCCTAATTCGATGTATGGCTTCCCTTCTTTAAAAAAGCCAATGGGTAAAGCTGCTTCCCCAGTGGGTGTCAACTGGGCTATCAAATCCCTGTTGGATTGACGCATGCCGCCAAAAATAACATTGGAGGTAGCCAGCAGCCTCCACTTCAATTTATTCATCAACGGAATTCTGTTGAGTAAAAATCCTTCAAAATAATGACGATACTGAACCGATGCGTAATGGTCACTCACAAATTCACCAAAATCCATGAGGTTGTAAGTAACTGTCGAGTAAAATGGAGATTGATTTCCAAGGTGAAGAGTAAGCAGTGGATAAGGAATAGTATTGAACACATATTCACTTGAAAAAGTAAGCTTACCCACACCCAATGGTCCGGCCTTCATCCGTTTTTTAATAGTTAGCCTTAACCGATCGTAATCAAATTCGCTATCGAAAACACCACTGAATCCATGCGTGTATTTCAGTGTGATTTCTGGAGATCTGTTAGTGCCAAGACTAAACCGCTCATTGTCATTTTGCAGAAAAACTTCATCACGTGCATAACGTGATTCAATGCTCACCTCAGAGGAGCGAAACACATCCAAGACAGGAGATGATACATCGCTCGGGTTTTGATAGTACCCAAAGTTGAAGGTAGGGTCATAAGTCCAATGTTTAAAGGAAATTTTTTGCGAATAGCCCCTGAATAACTCTCGTTGAAAACCCACCAAGTATTCATCCGAGTAGTACCCACGCCTGAAATTTCCCCAACGTGTAGAGGTAAGAAAGATGGGATTATCTGCCAGGCTTTCATCATCTACACCCAGCCGGGCCAGATCACGCCTCACCTGAAATGTCAGTGTGGTCCAGCGCTGTTTGGATAAAATATTTTGTGCTGACGCAAAATACTTGAAACGTTCATCATCAAATCCATAGGCACCTTGCACTTTGAAAATCCATTTTTTACTAAACTGATAGTTGGTCTTTAGTCCTGCCTGCAATCGGAATCCTTCCAGTGTATTCCAGGCCATCAAACCGAGGTAGGGTCCTACCTCTACCTTGCCCAGATTATAATAGCCATCAACAATCACTTTAAAAATATCAGTATAGGTTCTTACAATGGGTATGTTTCTGAGTGTGTCTATCATCTTGTACACACTTTTTTCCGTTTCGCTCAACGGTTCATGACGTAAGGTATCCCAGTATATATCTTCCTCAAACATCCTTGCGTCTTCTGCGATCTGTATGGACCGCTCGTAAAAAGACAAATCATAAGGTTGGTTCACTACAAAGTTTTTGTTGCTGGTATAGAATTTGGCCAGCATTCCCGCGCTATTTTTACTTACTTCACTCACATCAATAAGTACACGGTTTTTTGATGGCAGCCACGCACCGGATTCGGTTCGCTGCAACTCTTGCTGCAACCTTATCTTTTCTATAAAATTCAGGTTGGCCTGTTTGCCAATGTTGGCATCAATCTGTTTCAATCCATAACCCTCTTTACTTATCCACATGGTGCCCGTAAAGGCAAGATCCTGAGGACTTTTTGGATAAAAATCGAGTCGATAGCAAAACTCGTCACCGATATAAAGACTATCTGTCAGGTCATATTCATAATACAACCTCCATCCATCGGCAATCGGAGAGACGAATTCCTTGCTGACAATATTGAGCCAGTTTTGGTAAAAATTATATTCCTGAAAAGAAGATCCTACCAGCTGAGTCACGGTAGAGCCATCCTCCACCCCTATTCCATTGATCTTTGTTCTTAAAATATGCTCCGTTTTCAAGGAGGGATTATCACGATAATAGATTTTGGAAACACTCTCTGTTATAAACAACGGGAGAATGGGCTTACCATCCTCTCCTGCAATTCGTTCGACACTATCCAGCACCTGGGTAATTTTCTTAACCATTTTCCTTTCACGAAATTTTTCTG
>ERZ761609.607-NODE-607-length-39761-cov-23.917745_pt1 | contig 39761 bp, 36 predicted proteins | sample MGYA00511163_ERZ761609 | MGnify/ENA primary metagenome ERZ761609 (study PRJEB28899, sample SAMN02445070) | bioreactor sludge metagenome | biome: EBPR sludge | place: Australia: Brisbane, Thorneside Wastewater Treatment Plant | collected 2011-12-16 ...
TTGCGATGGGGCTCGACCGTTTTTGCGCTATGCTGATCGGAACGCCTTCGATTCGTGATGTCATTGCTTTTCCTAAAACCCAGAAAGGAACTTGTCTGATGACACAGGCTCCTTCCGAAGTCGCACAGAAACAGCTCGATGAACTTTCGATTCGCATTAAACCAGTTATTCAAACAAAAGATTAAAGAGCCGCGGTTGAGCGTGGTCATACGACCATAGGTCCGGAGCAAGCTCAGGCTTAAAGCTCATAGCTAAAGGAGAAGCAGTGGAGAAAATCATCCGTTTGTTTTCGAATCAGGAAGCAGTTTATCTTTACGGAAATTTGGACCAGAATTTAAAACAGGCCGAAAAGCAATATCACGTTACGGTTTCGGCCAAGAATGAACGGCTGAAAATCAACGGTGACGACGCGCAGGTTGAACAAGCCTATGATTTTTTTATGGGGCTTTTAACGAAGTTTCGCAAAGGCGTTCCCGCGGTGAATCAGCCTGAGGCTACGATTGCGCACAAACAAGCCGAAGCAGCCGCCGCGGCAGGCGAACATGAAGCCATATTTCATAAAGGCAAATTGTTTGAGCCGAAAAGTAAGACTCAGCTGGCCTATCTTAAGTCGATTCAAACACATGATATTGTTTTTGCGATTGGGCCTGCTGGTACGGGAAAAACCTATCTTGCCGTTGCGGCAGCGGTACATGCTTTGCGTAAGCGAGAAGTGAAGAAGATTATTTTAGCCCGTCCCGCGGTCGAAGCGGGCGAAAGTCTAGGGTTTTTGCCCGGTGATTTGGAAGAAAAAGTAAATCCCTATTTGCGCCCGCTTTATGACGCGCTTTATGACATGATGGATGTGGATGAAGTTGCCAAGTGTTTTGACCGTGAAATGATTGAAATCGCGCCTTTGGCTTATATGCGCGGGCGCACTTTGAATCAGGCTTTCATTATTTTGGATGAAGCGCAGAATTGCACTTACAGCCAAATGAAAATGTTTTTAACGCGTTTGGGAATGGGGGCAAAAATGGTGCTCACCGGGGATGTGACCCAAATTGATTTGCCGCGGGGACAACTTTCAGGTTTAGTCGAAGCGCGAAAGGTGCTTTCGGATGTGGAAGGCATTGATTTTATTCAGATGGATGACAAGGATGTGGTGAGGCATCCTTTGGTTCGAGGAATTATCAAAGCGTACGAGTCGCACGAACACGCTCAGAAGTAATTTGTCCATAATGGCCCATCTGCTGCGTCACATGCTGCGCTTCCTTGTGCGGCGTATTAGCGGATACGCCTCCGCGGGCGCTTGCATGTTCCTTGCATCTGAACCATTCTGAACAAATTATGCGCTTCATGGTATTCCAATGAAATTTTCAGTTGATTTATCCGCTGCGAAAAAAACGGACGAAAAGTTTTTCCCTCAATTTCAGAAGAATGCCCAGGCTATTCTAAAGGCGCTCAAGTTTGAATCCGCCGGGCTCAGTGTGATCTTGGTGCGCGATAAGAAGATGGCTGCGCTCAATCAAAAGCTGATGAAGCACAAAGGCACGACAGATGTGTTGTCATTCAGTTATATCGAGAAAAAAGGGAGGGTGAGGCTTTCTGCTAAGGTTTTGAATTCGAATCCGCCGCTTTTTTTGGGAGAGATTATTATTTGTTTGGATGTCGCTGAACGTAACGCTCAAGAATATGGAACCAGCTTTGAATATGAGTCAGCGCTTTATCTGTGTCACGGCATTTTGCATTGTCTGGGCTATGAAGACGAAACTAAAAAAGGTTTTAACGAAATGCAAAGTTATCAAATGAAAATTTTAAATAAAATCTTCAAGTCGTCGGCCGTAAGTTGTCAGTCGTTGGTCGATTCATGAGTATCCTGAAGACAGAAGCGATTGTTCTTCGCACACGCCCTTTCCGTTCCAGCTCGCTCATCATTACTTTTTTTACGCAGGAATACGGTAAGATTCAGGGGATAGCCAAGGGGATTCATCGCGAGGGCGAACGGCGAGGCGCCGAGTTTGAGCTTTTTACCCACCTTGAAATTCTTTTTTATGAAAAAAAGCGTTCGGATTTGCAGCTCGTTTCCGAAACATCAATTATCGATAGTTATCCGCATATGCGGTCTTCTCTTGAAAGTCTTTTAGACGCTTCTTTTTTTTGTGAGCTAACGGAAGAGTTAACCGAAACCCGTGATCCGCATCCCCAGATTTTTGAGTTGTTGCAGATTTGTTTTCGGTACTTAAGCGTTCTGCCCGCGGTTAAACTACGCAATCTTTTTGAAATGAAACTGCTGAATGAAATCGGCTGGCAGCCTCATTTGGATCACTGTTTGAAATGCGCCGTGCCTTTGCCGGAGTCAGCCTTTTTTTCAGTGAGAGAAGGCGGTTTGCTTTGCTCCGCGCATAAGGGCGATGATTTGGGATCTAAAAAAATCGGGACGGAGTCTCTCAAATTGTTGCGTTTTTTGTCATCTCAGGCTATCGAGGCTTGTTTGCGCGAAACCTTTACTTTGCAGGCTGAGATTGAGGTTCAAAACATGCTTTATCAGTTCCTTTTATACCGGCTGGGAAAGCCCCTCAAGTCCCTTAAGGTTCGTGCGCAGTTGCTTAGAAATGCCTGATTTTCCCCTCGAGAAAGGCTTTTTTAGCCCAAAATTTGACTTAATAAATACCTCATGCTATGTTCACAATAGAAGATAAATAATTTAAAAAAGGCTTTGATGCTATAACTTGATCTATATGAAGAAGAATAAAGCACCAAATAATCAATTTATTTATTTTGATATGACTGCAAATGAGCGTGACTCAGCGTTGCGCTTTCTTTTGTCGGCCATCATCAAAACCAAAGAAGAGCATCCGCAACTCGTCCGCAAGCAAGCTACGGATGAAGATGTGAATGTTTATCTTGCCCACTTGATGTTTGCAATCGCTTTGCCGGAGTATCATGAAATGGCGGATCCTTATCTTTCCAAGCATTCAAGCGACATTATGGATTGGGTGAAGGGTACTGAAGATCGAACCGTTCGGTATTTTATTTATAAAGTGAACGCGGATCACTTACTGATGCACACCTCTCTCTTTCAGGATTTAGTGGGTAAAAGTAAGCGTAAAATCTTGTTTCAATCGTCTGAAGAGCATTATCAGGCGCTTGCCGCGCAATATTACGCTGAAGCGGCTAAATACCATCAGCAGATGAACCGCAAGAAAACGGGAATCGCATTGGTGCTTGAAAAAATGGCCGCGGATTTCAAATATTATCAGCGTATTATTGAACTGGTGCGCGAAGACTATTTCACTTTTGTACAAACTTTTCGTGATAAGCATTTTAATAGTTTGGTCACGGAAATTAACCTTTATGAAAAAGAAAATTTCTACGACAAAAAAATGGATGAATTTCTGAGTGCATTTTACGAGTGGAACGAAGCGCAAAATGATGCGATGCGCGCCAAGGTGGCTCAGCTTGCCGCTGATTTGAAGCGCATGAATCCCGATTTCCAATTTCAGTTTCCCCGCCGCAATAACGCCGCTTAGATCCGGATAGGTTGTTGGTCCCTGGGCCGTAAGTGTCTTCACATGATCCTTCGTCGACAAGCCCTTTACTTTTGGGCTTGCTCAGGATAAATTTCTGCCCACCGGCAGGCAGACATGCAAGTTATGTACACATAACTTGTGTCCTCATTTATAATCCGCTCCATGCAGAATAAAGTTTTTATAGGGTTAGGGGCCAATTTGGGAGAGCGGGCGTCCTGTTTGGCGGCGGCGCTGGACACATTAAAAGCCTTGGCTTTTCCGCGGACCTGGCAAGTATCCTCTTTTTACGAAACAGTTCCTGTCGGAGGCGTAGGTCCGGACTATTTGAACGCGGCATGCTCATTTGACACTGAATTGCCGGTCAAAGTATTCCATCAAATTTTAATGACGATCGAGTCCGGAGCCGGACGTGTGCGCAGTATTCCCAATGCTCCGCGTGTTTTGGATTTGGATTTACTTTTTTACGGCACAGAGATAATTTCAAGCGCGGATTTAATCGTCCCGCATCCGCGGCTTCCAACACGGGCGTTTGTTCTCGTTCCGCTTGCCGAGATCGCTCCTGAATGGAAGCATCCGCAAATTAAAAAGAGTGTTCGTGAAATGCTGTCTTTGTTATCTGCCGTTGAATTGAGCGGAGTTAAAAAGTATGATTCTGATCCGGTCTGCCAAACAATTTCAAATAACGCTTGAGAAAGCCCGCAGAAGCGGGAAGTCCATCGGCTTTGTCCCGACCATGGGGGCTTTGCACGAAGGGCACCTTTCGCTGGTGCGTAAATCTAAAAATCAAAATAACCTGACCGCGGTCAGCATTTTTGTGAATCCAACTCAGTTTGGACCGGACGAAGATTTTAAAAAGTATCCGCGTGTTTTGAAACAGGATGTTGCGCTGCTCAAAAAAGCCGGGGTAGATTATTTATTTTATCCGTCCGTTGAAGAGGTTTACCCTAAGGGAACGGTTTGCTCAGTTGCGATTGACTCCGTAAAAACCCCGTATTTAATTCATTCGCTTTGCGGACGGTATCGTCCCGGACACTTTGAAGGAGTTGCAACGGTTGTTGCCAAGCTGTTTAATTTAAGCGGCGCGTGTAATGCGTATTTTGGAGAAAAGGATTGGCAGCAAACCCGCGTGATTAAAAGACTGATTGAGGATTTTAAGTTTCCGGTGAGCCTGAAGGTTTTGCCGACCCTTCGCGAAAAAGACGGGTTAGCTATGAGTTCGCGCAACCGTTATCTGTCTTTTTCAGATCGGCGAAAAGCTGGGTTATTCGCACGGGCTTTAAGAATTGCGGCGCGGAAAGCCGCCGAAAAAGAACCTCTGGTGCGCATTCAAAAAACGGCGCTGTGGGATTTGAAACATTTAGGTTTGCGACCGCAATACTTTGAGTTTGTAGACGGACAAACTCTTGAACCGCTTAAGAAGAACCGACGCGGGATGCGTCTTATTGCCGCTTGTTTTGCGGGGGAGACACGGCTCATTGACAATGTTATAATCCGCGCTCCCAAAACGTAGATTTGGATACGAACCATTAACAAGGTGAGAAGAAGATGCAAAGACAGATTTTAGGCGGAAAAATTCAGCGTGTGACGGTGACGGAAGCTAAGGTAGATTATGAAGGAAGCGTCACCATCGACGAAACTTTGATGAAAGCCGCCGGGTTTGTTTCATTTGAGAAGGTGACCATTGCGAATTTAACGAATGGCGCGCGGATGGAAACGTACGCTATTCCCGGTCCCGCGGGCTCCGGAAAAATTTGCTTGAACGGCGGATGCGCGAAGCATGGTAAGCCGGGCGATATGCTGATTGTGATGACGTTTGTTGTTTTGGATGAAAAAGAACTTACTTCTCATCATCCGCTGGTTGTTTCGGTTGATGCTCAAAATAAATTAGTTAAAACGGATAAGGCTTCAATTCCCGCGTTGCTCGGTTAACTCCTTCCATGAAGAAAGTCCAAGTCGGTTTGATCGGATGCGGTGCCATTGGCGCACGTCTTGCTCAAGCGCTTCAAACCCATTTTTCTGAGTTTGCCCGCCTTGCCTACATTTGCGAGCATCGCACGGATAAAGCGCGTGATCTTCTGAAGAAAATGCATTCCCGTGCTGAGTTGGCTGACTTTGATGAAACGATAGAATATTCCGATTTTTTGATTGAAGCTGCTACCCCTGATTTAGCGACTAATTTAATTTCCAAAGCTGTACCGCTGGGAAAATCGATGTTGATTATGAGTGTGGGTGGTTTGTTGGCAGTAAGTCCAAGATTTTTTAGGAAATATCCTGAATCATCGGTTCTCTGTCCTTCCGGAGCGGTTGTCGGTATTGATGGTGTGCTCGCTGCGCGCGAGTCCGGCCCGCTTAAAGTCAAATTGATTACGCGTAAGCCTCCCGAAGCACTTGAAGGCGCCCCCTACTTCAAAGGGAAAAAAGTAGCGGGCTTATTGAAAGGGCGTTCCCCGGTTTGTTTGTTCCGAGGAACTGCAGAGCAAGCGGTTGCTGGATTTCCTAAAAATATTAACGTCTCGATAATTTTGAGTTTAGCCGGTTCCGGAGCTAAAAAGACCAAAGTTGAAATCTGGACCGCCCGAGGGTGGAGCAGAAATGAACACGAGGTTCAGGTTGAAGGAAAATTTGGAAAAATAGAATGCCGCACTTCAAACGTACCATCACCCGACAATCCCAAAACCAGTTATTTGGCGGTACTTTCAGCGATTGCTTGTTTGCGCAAATATTTTTATTCTGTGAAAATCGGAACCTGATCTATGACAGCCGGTGTTCAAAAAAAAGCAGCGCCGGTGCAAGAATGGATTACGGTGCGCGGCGCGCGCGAAAACAACCTTAAAAACATTTCAGTCAAAATTCCGCGCAATAAGATTACGGTGATTACCGGTCTTTCCGGTTCCGGTAAGTCGACATTGGCGTTTGATACGATTTACGCCGAAGGCCAGCGCCGTTACCTCGAAAGTTTATCTTCATATGCACGTCAATTTCTTGAGAAATTAAAAAAGCCGGAAGTGGATTATATCGGCGGCCTTTCTCCGAGCGTCGCGATCGATCAGAAATCCGGCGCGCATCATCCTCGCTCGACCGTCGCAACCACCACAGAAATTTTTGATTTTTTGCGTTTATTGTTTGCCAAAGCCGGAGCTTCAGAAGATGTCGATGAAAATACCGGAATTGCTTTAGAGGATCTTGCCGACCGTTTGGAAGAACGCTTTTTGGATAAGCCCTTAACGGTGCTTGCGCCGGTTGTGCGAGGCCGGAAGGGGGAGCACAACCAAGTATTTCAGGCTTTGGTCAAAAAAGGTTTTGATTATGTCCGTATTGACGGAAAACCGGAATGGATTAAGCCCGATACAAAGTTAAAAAAAACATTTCGTCATGACATTGAAGTGATTGTGGATCAATTGACGGTTCGGAGCACGGAGCGTCTGCGCTTGGAAAAGGCCGTTCAAACCGCCGCGGAACTTGCCGAAGGCGAGATCGCTGTTTGGGATGGAAAAAAAACAGGGCCGGATTCGATTGAGCGGTTTCTTTTGGCGCGTGCTGAAGACGGTGCCGGTTTTAAATCAAGGTTGACCCCCAATCTTTTTTCATTCAATAGCCCCTATGGAGCCTGTACCAGCTGCCGCGGTTTAGGCAAGCTTTCCACCATCTCCGAAAAGAAAATTATTCTTCACCCGGAAAAGCCGCTTCTGCGCGGAGCTCTGAATGAAGACATCTTTTTTTCATTTAACAAGTATTTCATTGAAGATTTGGTTTATGACCTAAGTAAAAAGTATGACTTTGAGATCAAAGCCCCTTTCCGCGATTGGCCTGAGCCGGCACGCGAAGCTCTTTTGCTGGGCGACGGAAATTTGTCGGGACTTACCGAGGAATGGGAGCGCCTGCTGCATGAGACGGAGTCGGAAAATATCCGCTCTAAAATCCGGCAATTTATGAAAACGGATGTTTGTCCTGACTGCAAAGGAAAGCGCCTGAAAAAAGAAAGTCTCGCGGTCAAAATCGCCGGAAAAAATATTATCGAAATGACCGAGCTTCCCGTGGAAACAGCTTTGGCTTATTTTGACAGTCTGCGGTTGCCCGAAAAAATGCGTTCAATCACGGATCCGGTTATGAAAGAAATACGGCTGCGCATCCGTTTTTTAAATGATGTGGGGCTGGGATATTTAAGCTTGGACCGTACGGTGAATACGCTTTCGGGCGGAGAACTTCAGCGCATTCGCTTAGCTGCGCAGTTGGGACTTGGATTAACGGGCGTAATGTATGTTTTGGATGAACCCAGTATCGGTTTACATCCGCGCGATCACGAAAAACTGCTGAAGAGTCTTGAGAATTTGCGGGATCAGGGCAATACCATTTTGATTGTGGAGCATGACGAAGAAACGATGCTTCGCGCGGATTATTTTATTGATTTGGGACCGGGCGCAGGCGTGCATGGCGGAGAAATTCTATGCGCGGGACCGATTCAGCAGCTTCTTTCTGCCTCTGCGCCTTCGGCGCAACCGGCGAATCAACATTCAGTTACACTGGATTATTTAGCAGGTAGAAAAAAAATAATAATAGATAAGCCACGGCTTGATTTTAAAAAAGCACCTAAGCTGGTTTTGCGCGGCTGTGCGGAGCATAATCTCAAAAAAGTGGACGCCGTTTTTCCTTTAGGTCTTTTTACTTGTGTTACCGGAGTTTCCGGATCGGGGAAAAGTACGCTGGTTCATGACACTCTTTACAAGGCACTTCATAACCGGATTTGGAAAACAGATTACGCTGTTGGAGTGCATAAGAAAATGGAAGGCGCGGAAAAGATTGAGCGTATTATTGAGATTGATCAATCACCGATCGGGCGTACGCCGCGTTCAACGCCCGCGACTTACACGGATATGTTTGGCTTTATCCGTCAAATGTACGGACATGTTGAGTTAGCGCGTCTCCGAAACTATAAGCCGTCGCATTTTAGCTTTAATTTAAAGGGCGGACGCTGCGAAATATGCCGCGGAGAGGGCTTGATGAAACTTGAAATGAGTTTTATGCCCGATGTGTATGTCACTTGCGAATCATGTCAGGGGAAACGTTATACTGACTCTTTGCTGGAGGTTCGGTATCAGGGCAAAAACATCGCTGAGGTTTTGGATATGCCGGTTTCCGAAGCCGCGGTTTTTTTTAACTCGATCAGCACGATTCGCGACAAACTGGTTTTGTTGGAACGGCTCGGATTGGGGTATATCAAATTGGGTCAGCCTTCGACCACACTTTCAGGCGGTGAGGCTCAGCGCATTAAAATCGCTACTGAGCTGAGCAAAAAAGCTTTTGGCCCCACCATTTATATTTTGGATGAGCCCACAACCGGACTACACTTTGAAGATGTGTCTAAATTGCTTCAGGCCCTTTTTGAGCTGCGTGACCAGGGACATACGGTAATCGTGATTGAGCACCATTCGGATGTGATACGCAATGCGGACTATGTGATTGATTTGGGCCCCGAAGGCGGCAAAGAGGGCGGCAGTATCCTTTTTCAGGGTGCGCCGGCTGATTTGGCACGGTTTAAAGGCTCCTATACCGGCCGTTTTTTGAGGTAATTTTAGGCTTTTCACGTCCTAAGCTGTGCTATACTTCCATTAACTGTTCCGAAGAGCTTATCAGTGATCAGCCTTGCTCTTTCGCTGCAGATAAAAGGAACCCTATGATTACAGAAATCGGAATTGTCGCCGGAGAAATTTGGAATTTGCTGGATAAGAAAACATCCGCGCCGATTGATACCATTGTGGATAGTTTGCAGCGCAACCGCGATTTGGTTTTGATGAGTTTGGGATGGCTGTCCCGCGAAGGCCACATTTCACTTGCCCCGACTGAACGCGGCTTAGTTGCGTCTCTTAATAAGCGCTAAACACAATCCGTCATGCGCTTCGTTTGTGTTTTTACCACAGCGCCTCAATTAACTTCTGCCCGTAAGCTTGCCGGCTTACTCATTGAAAAAAAACTCGCTGCCTGCGTTACCTTAATTCCCTCGGTTGAATCGCACTATTTCTGGAAAGGCAAAAAGGAAAAGTCGCGCGAAGTTCAGCTCATTATCAAAACGACTCAAAAGCAGTTTAAAAAAATAGAACGATTTTTTAAAAAGAATCATCCTTATGAAGTTCCTGAGTTAATCGGCTTGCCCGTGCTGTCGGCATCAAAAAATTATTCAAATTGGATTTTGTCCGTGCTTTCGGATGATTAAGTTTTTTTGATTTACTCCGTAAACATCTTTCATGGCTAAGAAAAAATCATCGTGGCTTACGAAAATAGCGGGTTGGGTGCAGGGTTCATTGCAGCGCTTTGCCGAAGAGGGATTTTCTGAAGGGAAGAAGTCCTCGCGAAAGAAGGCGGGGCGCCGTACCTCATCTTTAAAGCCTAAGCCCAAGAAAAAATCTTCCGCAAAAAATCTCAAGGTCAAGCCTTCTAAAAAATCCGCGCTTAAAAAATTCAAGGCTCCGGTCAAGCCGAAGCCCGTTAAGGCGTCTGCTTCATCGGTTGTTTTGAAGAGGTCGGCTCTCGTTAAGGGTAAGCCGAAAGCCGCGCTTAAGCCCGTTGTTCTGCCTAAAGCCAAGCCGTTACCCGGAATTATCGTCGGGAAAATTTCACATTATTTCGAGAAAGCGAATGCCTGCGCTTTTCGTGTTGAGAATGTTGAGTTGAAAGAGGGTTCAGAGATCTTGATTCAGGGAGCCTCAACAAAATTAAAAATGAAAGTGAAGTCCATCCAGATTAACCGCATTCCCGTTCCTAGCGGAAAACCCGGTGAAGATATCGGAATTGGTGTGCTCAAACCGGTTCAGCCCGGAGACACTGTTTATCTTCTGAAAAAGCCCTGAGGCGTTAAAGCTTTTTTCTGATACGGGATTTTTAAATTTTTGCCGGTGAGACAGCAATAAATACTTTGGCCGGTTTCGCACTATCATTAATGATTTGGTGCGGATAGGAAGCATCAAAGTAGAATGTGTCGCCCGACTTCAGATCAAACTCTTCTTTTTCCAGCTTTACTTTCACGGAGCCTTCCTGAACCCACACAAATTTTTCAACGCCGCGTTCTTTTTTTTCCTTATCGGTTTCCGTTCCCGCGCCTAATTCGATCAGCAGGGGAATGATTTTTTTTGCGGTGGCTTGTTGGGTCATCAAAGTGATGCGGATATTGCGGCTATGGGTACTGGCTTTTTTAAGCTCATCTTCTTTTCCCAGAGTTGTTTTGGCCGCGCGGTCGTCAATGTCCTGATAAAGCTCAGGAAGTCCGACACCGATGACTTCGGCGATTTTCGCATGGCTTTCGATGGTTCCGATCATGACACCGGTTTCAATGCGGGAGAGAGTGGCCTGAGCGACACCTGTCTTTTCGGCGATTTCTACCAACGTGAGACCTTTTTGTTTTCGTAGTTCACGCATCCGTGCGCCAAGATTTTTAAGCATAGGGCCCTCACTAATTTGAGATAAGTATGAAAAGGAAACTGCGTCTATCCTAGCCAAAAAGAGCCATTCGTCAAGAAAGGCATGTAAAAAAATAATATGATTTATATTAATATTATTATTGACATATAATAAATAGCAATATAAGCTTTCCGCATATCACTCAATTGAATAACCCAAATACCAAAGGAGGGTTTATGAAGAAGATGAATCTCTTAATGGCTTCTGCGTTGCTGGCAATGGTGCTTACAGCAGGCGGATTACCGGCTTTCGCTGCGCCTGCCGAGGGGCAAGCGGCGGTTCAGGCTCCGGTTAACCTGAATCAAGCTTCAGCTGAGGAGCTGATGACGCTTAAGGGCATTGGCTCCAAGACAGCAGAGCGGATTATTGCTTACCGTCAGGAGCAGGGGCCCTTTCAAACCATTGATCAGATTGTGATGGTTAAGGGAATTGGTAATGCCAAGTTTGAAAAGCTGAAAGACCAGATTACGGTTTAAATTTTTAGCTTTCATTCACCTCTGAGCCCCGCAGATACCTGCGGGGCTCTCTATTTTCTTCAGCTCTTGCCTGGAGTTGCCGATACGTTCCAATCGTTTTTATTACCTTAAAAATAAGGCCCTACACTTGGATCGGACTTGATTTTAGTCTATGGTCTCTTGTCTATGGTCTATGTTAGAATTCCGCCCTTATGGCAAAAAGCAAAAAACAAAAACCGCTCACCTTTCAAGAGCTTGTTCAGCGCCTTAACCAATTTTGGGGTGAACAGGGCTGTTTGGTTGTCCAGCCTTACGATATGGAAGAGGGGGCCGGAACCTTTTCTCCCCATACTTTTCTCCGTGCGCTGGGTCCTGAGCCTTGGAAAGCTTCTTATGTTCAGCCTTCACGCCGGCCGACCGACGGACGTTATGGCGAAAATCCGCACCGCACTCAGCATTACTATCAGTATCAGGTTTTATTGAAGCCCGCGCCGTCGAATGTTCTCGAGCTTTATTTGAAAAGTCTCGAAGCCGTCGGCATTCCGCTTTTATCGCATGATATTCGTTTTGTGGAAGACGATTGGGAATCGCCGACATTGGGCGCGTGGGGCGTAGGCTGGGAAGTTTGGCTCGATAGTTTAGAAATTACGCAATTTACTTATTTTCAGCAATGCGGAGGCATTGATTTAGAAGTAATTCCCGCGGAAATTACTTATGGTTTAGAGCGCATCGCCATGTTTCTTCAGGGTAAGAATTCCATGTTTGATATTGAATGGAATAACGGAGTGACTTACGGCGATGTTCATTTACAGGGCGAAAAAGAATTTTCCGAATTTAATTTCAAAGGCTCGAACGCTGAAATGCTACAGCAGCATTTTAATGATTATGAACGAGAAGCGCGCGCTTTGATCGAAAAGAAACTTATTTTGCCTGCTTACGATTATTGCTTGAAAGCTTCGCATGCGTTTAACCTACTTGACGCGCGCGGCGCGGTGAGCGTGAATGAACGCCCGCGTTTTATTTCACGCGTACGCGCATTAGCGAAAGCCTGCGCCGAAGGCTATCTGGAAAGTCGGCGCGAACAGAATTTTCCTTTGATCAAATCGAAATGAAAAAACAACTTTTACCCCTTAATCTTTTGGTAGAAATCGGCGCGGAAGAGCTTCCTCTTTCGGCGCTCGATTTAATTTATGCTGATTTTAAATCCGCGTTTTCCAAATTATTAGAGCGTGAGCGAATTTCTTTTTCCGCCATTGAAGTTGAAGCGACCCCTCGGCGCATCGCGTTTTTTGTCGAGGGTCTGGCCACGCGCCAAAAAGACTCCGAGGAGATTTTTTGGGGGCCGGTCAAAGATAAGTCATTCGAAGCGGGAACCGGTAACTCCACACCCGCATTTGCCGGTTTTTTGAAAAGCCAGGGTGCTCAAGCGGAGCAGATTGTTTGGGAGGAAAAAGCTCCCGGAGCGGGCTTTCGCGCTAAGTTTACCAAGCAATTAATCGGGCAGCCGACCCAGGCTATTTTGCCGAGCTTGATTCAGGAAGTTTTTCAAACTATGCAATTTAAACGCGGATTGCGTTGGGATGCGACCGGCTATAAGTTTCCGCGTCCGATCCGTTGGATTGTGGCTTTGCTCGGTAACTCGGTGTTGAAATTTAAAATCGCCGATGTGACTTCCGGCAAAACAAGCCTGGGCCATCGTTTTCTTTCGCCCAAAACCTTTTCGATTCTCAAGGCGGACTGGCAGGCTTATCACAAGTTGCTTGAGAAACAGCAAATCATTCTGTCGATCGAAAAGCGCGAAGCTTTCATTCGCGAGGGGCTTTCAAATACCTACGGACAAAAAAACCTCGATGAAGAACTGGTGCATGAATGCGCCCAGCTGGTTGAAAAACCTTTCCTGCTTGAGGGTGGTTTCTCGACAGAGTATTTGGAATTGCCCGCGGAAGTTCTCGCGACTTGCATGAAAAAACATCAGCGGGTTTTCGCGGTTTACCAGGGCGGTAAATTACAGAATAAGTTTGTGGCCGTGATGAACGGTAAGCGGGAAGGCTTAAAGAAAATTTCCGCTGATTTTGAAAAAGTTTTGGATTCACGCCTCAAAGATGCCCGCTTCTTTTTTAAAGAAGATACGCAGAAACATTTGGAGGGATACCGGGAAAAGCTGAGACAGTTAGCTTATTTGGGTTCGCTGGGATCTATGTTGGACAAATCAGACCGGCTCGTTTTGGCGGCTCAATTTTTTGCGGGGGCGGTAAAGAAAAGTCAGCTTAGCGATGATTTAAAGCGTGTTTGTTCTTTGGCAAAATGTGATTTGCTTACGCATCTTGTTTTTGAAATGCCAGAGCTTCAGGGTATTGTCGGCGGTGAATACGCGCGGCATTTCGGAGAAAAAAAAGAAGTTTCGGCCGCGATTGCGACGCAGTATTTACCCAAGAATCTTTCCGAGTCGCATCCTGCTGTTAAAAAGCAAATGAGCGAGCTTGCCGCGCTCTTCGGCATTTTAGATCGACTGGATCTTTTGATTGGCGCATTCGGAACCGGTATTGAACCGACCGGCAGTCAGGATCCTTTCGCTTTGCGCCGCGCGGGCGGGCTTTTAGTGAAATTAATCCGTGCTTTTGATGTTCGCTTTTCTTTGACATCTATGACGGCTCAAATTTGCGCACTGTATGGAAGCAAGTTAACTAAAAAAGAAGGACTGGATCGTTTTTATAAGTTTTTACAAGAGCGCATTGCATTTGAGCTGGGCGTGAAAGCGGGAGCGCCGGAGCATGAAATTTTGCAAGCTGTTATCAAGACTCAATCCGATGATGTTGCTGATATTTTTGTGCGATATGAAAAAATAGTTGAACTCAGCCGTGCGGATAAAGCCGCGTTTATAAATTCAGTTAAAATTGTGCAGCGCATTTCCAATATTCTGAAAGGCTCGAAAGAACCTGCTTCCGGATGGACAAAAGAAAAGCTGACGGAAGAAAAAGAAATTGATTTGGCGGCGGTATTCGCGTCGTCTAAAGCAAGTATTGAGCAAAAGGTTGCGGCAGGAGATTTGCGTTCCGCTAACCGTCTTTATGCTGAAACATTGGATGGTCCGGTAATGGACTTTTTTGGAAAAGTTATGGTGAATGCCGAGGACCTCGAAGTTCGACGCAACCGCCTTGGGCTTTTGACTGAAATTCGCGATTTATATACGAAAAACATAGCTGATCTTTCCCTACTATCCAGAGTAGAGGAATAGTGCTATAATTCGCGCTCTTTTGGGGGTTCACCCCCAGAAGCCGCAATGATTTTTATTAACAACTGTCTAAGGAGACACAATGCCAACTGCAACTAAAAACAAAGCCAAATCAGGCTCAAAATCCTCTAAAACTAAATACGTATACTTTTTCGGCGCCGGTAAAGCCGAAGGTAAAGCCGAAATGAAACAGCTTCTCGGCGGAAAAGGTGCCAACCTTGCCGAAATGACCAACATCGGCGTTCCGGTTCCGGGTGGTTTTACTCTCACAACTGAAACATGCGCTGAATTTTACAAGAACAACAAACAATGGCCCGCGGGTCTTGAGCAGCAAGTTAAAGAAAACATTGTGAAGCTTGAAAAAGCAATGGGCGCCAAATTTGGTGATCGCCACAATCCTTTGCTTGTTTCCGTTCGTTCCGGCGCGGCTGTTTCGATGCCCGGTATGATGGACACCGTTCTTAACCTTGGGTTGAACCCAGATGTAGTTCAGGGTTTGATCGTTAAAACGGAAAATGAACGTTTTGCGTGGGATTCCTACCGCCGTTTTATTCAGATGTTCGGCGACGTTGTTATGAACGTGCCGCACGATGACTTCGAGCACATTCTTGAAAAAAAGAAAGCTGACTTGGGCATCGAACTTGATACGGATCTTTCCGCCAACGATTTGAAAGAAATCGTGCGCAAGTACAAAGAGGTTTATACGAAGCATACCGGCGAAGAATTCCCGAACGATGCTTTTGAACAGCTCAAAAAATCAATCAATGCTGTTTTTATTTCTTGGAACAATCCGCGCGCTGAAAAGTACCGTCAGATTTATGAAATCCGCGGACTTCTCGGAACAGCCGTAACTTGCCAGGCGATGGTTTACGGTAACATGGGTGATACATCCGGAACGGGTGTTTGTTTTACCCGTAATCCTTCAACCGGTGAAAATAAGTTTTACGGTGAATACCTTGTAAACGCGCAGGGTGAAGACGTTGTTGCCGGTATCCGCACTCCGGAGCCGATCAGCGTGCTTGAAGACAAGTGGCCGAAAATTTACAAGCAGTTGGATGCGCTTCGCACACGCCTTGAAAACCACTACAAGGATATGCAGGACATTGAGTTTACGATCCAAGAAGGAAAGCTTTACATCCTTCAAACCCGCAACGGTAAGCGCACGGGCGCGGCTGGTGTTCGTATCGCAGTTGAGCTTGTGAAGGAAAAGAAAATCACGCAAGATCAGGCGATTCTGCGTGTTGATCCGAAGTCGCTTGATCAGCTGCTTCATCCGACATTTGACCCGAAGCAGAAAAAGAATGCGATCGGAAAAGGGTTGCCCGCATCTCCGGGCGCAGCGACCGGTAAAGCTGTTTTTTCAGCGGATGACGCGGAAGCGCTTGCCGCAAAAGGCGAGCCTGTGATTTTGGTCCGTATCGAAACTTCACCTGAAGATATCGGCGGTATGAACGTTGCTGAAGGTATTTTGACCGCGCGCGGCGGTATGACTTCTCATGCGGCTGTTGTGGCGCGCGGTATGGGAACTTGCTGCGTTTCCGGAGCGCCTGAAGTAAAAATCGATTATGCCAAGAAGCAATTTTCTTGCGGCGGCGTAACGGTGAAAGAAGGCGACTGGGTTTCACTCGACGGTTCACTCGGCGAAATTTATGCCGGCAAACTTGATACAGTGACCGCTCAGATGACCGGCGCGTTCGGCACATTGATGAAATGGGCTGATGCGGCGCGTACTTTGAAAATTCGTACGAATGCTGACACACCGAACGATGCGCATGTCGCGCGTGGTTTCGGCGCTGAAGGTATCGGTCTTTGCCGCACGGAACATATGTTCTTTGAAGGTGACCGTATCATCGCGGTTCGCGAAATGATTTTGGCGAATGATCTTAAAGGCCGTGAAGCGGCGTTGGCAAAACTTTTGCCGATGCAGCGCGGTGACTTTGAAGGTATCTTCAAGGCTATGAACGGTTTGCCGGTGACGATCCGCTTGCTCGATCCGCCGTTGCATGAGTTCTTGCCGCATGAAGAAGGCAATCAACGTCAGATGGCTGAAGTCATGAAGGTTTCCATCGATATCGTGAAAGAAAAAGTGCATAAGTTGCATGAGTTTAATCCGATGTTGGGACACCGTGGCTGCCGTCTCGGTATCACTTATCCTGAAATTTACAAAATGCAGGTGCGCGCGATTATCGAAGCGGCTTGCAATGTAAAAAAAGCAGGCATTAAAGTTCTTCCTGAAATCATGATTCCTTTGATCGGTACGAAAAAGGAACTCGAAATTTTGAAAGCGGACGCGATCCAGGTGATCGACGAAGTTTTCAAGGCCAAGGGTTTCAAGATTCCGTATATGATCGGAACCATGATTGAAATTCCGCGTGCCGCCGTCATCGCTGACAGCGTTGCGGAAGTCGCTGAGTTCTTTTCGTTCGGTACGAACGATTTGACCCAGATGATGTTTGGTTACTCACGTGATGACGCGGGCGCGTTTATCGGTGAATATCTCAATCAGGGCATTCTTGAAAAAGACCCTTTTCAGACGATTGACGAAAACGGCGTGGGACAAATTATGCGCATGGGTGTTGAACGCGGTCGTTCAACCCGTAAAGACCTCAAAGTAGGTATTTGCGGTGAGCATGGCGGTGACCCTGCATCGGTTGATTTCTGTCATCGTATCGGCATGAACTATGTCAGCTGTTCGCCTTACCGTGTTCCTATCGCTCGGTTGGCTGCTGCTCAGGCTGTGGTTCGCGCTAAAAAGAAAAAAAAGTAAGAGGCGCTTTTTAAGATTATGCCTGCCAAAAGGGCATCGAAAAGCAAAAGCTCGCGCAAAGCCCGCAAAGCTTCACCCGTTAAAAAGGTGAAGCGGCGGGCTTTGTCTGTTTCTAAGAAAAAAAGAGCAAAAGCCGTTGTTTTAAAGCCCAAAAAAACAGCCGCGGTTGAACCGCTTAAAAAAGACGCTCTCGCATTTGTCGCGGGTAAAACTGAAGACCGCCGCGCCAAAAAAAGAGAGATGACGCTTCCGCAGGAAGGGGACGGTCAATATGAAAACACTGCCGACCGTTCCGCAATGCGCATTTATCTTGATCAAATTGAGCATATTCCGCTTTTAACTCCCGATGATGAAGTGACGCTAGCCCGCAAAGTTCAAGCCGGCGGTAACGAAGGCGCGCAGGCCCGTGAACGCATGATTAAATCGAATCTGCGCCTTGTGATCGCGATCGCGAAACGTTACTCTAATATGGGACTGCCTTTTTCCGATCTTGTTGAAGAAGGCAATATGGGGCTTATGCGCGCGGTTGAAAAATTTGATCCCGAACGCGGCTACCGTTTTTCGACTTATTCTTCATGGTGGATTAAACAGGGAATTATGCGTTCGTTGTCGAATCAGGGTAAAACCATCCGTATTCCTGTTTACATGTATGACATCATCGCAAAATGGCGCAAAGTCCGTGATGGATTGACTCAACGCTTGGGAAAAGTTCCTTCCGCTAAAGAAATTGCTGATGTGATGGAAGTGCCGGTAGAAAAAATCAGAGAAATCGAACAGATTGTTGAAAGACCCAGTTCGCTGAACGCGCCGATTAGTTTGGAAGGAACCGCGGAATTGATTGATTTGATCGAAGAAGATTCCAGCAAGAATCCTGACGCTTTACTGAGTGAAGTGCTCTGTTCCGAGCGCGTGGTTAAACTGCTTGAAACTTTAGATGAGCGTGAACGCCGTATTCTTAATCTGCGGTTTGGTTTAGCGGAAGGTCAGACCCATACTCTTGAAGAGGTTGCGGCGCACTTTGATATTACTCGCGAACGAGTCCGTCAAATTGAAGCTGCCGCTCTGAAAAAAATCAGAAAATATCTGGAAGATCAGGGCGACCGCCTTGAAAATTATCTCGCCAAATAAAAAGGATTTGTGATGGATCTGCAAACGATTCAATCTAAAATCCGTGACATCCCTGATTTTCCCAAGCCCGGTATTACCTTTAAAGACATTACTCCGCTTTTGCAGGATCCTCTGGCTTTTCACGCTTCAATTGAAAAAATCGCGGCAGCGCTTGAGCCCTACGCGGTTGACGCTATTGTCGGAATTGAATCCCGCGGATTTATTTTTGGGCCTGCGGTGGCTTTCCGCATGAAGAAGGGTTTTATTCCTTTGCGGAAAAAGGGGAAGCTTCCTTTTAAGACAGAGCAGGTATCTTACGCCCTTGAATACGGTGAAGCGACGTTAGAGATTCATTCGGACGGTGTAGTGCAAGGACAGCGCGTAGCAATTATTGATGATGTTTTGGCTACTGGTGGAACCGCTTTTGCGGCTTGCCAACTGGTGGAAAGAGTCGGCGGACATGTTGTGGCATTTGCTTTTTTGGGCGAGCTTGGCTTTTTGGATGGCCGTTCTAAATTAAACGGATATCCATCTTTTTCTTTGCTTCAATTTTAGCCTTTCGTTCTTTTGCGCGCTTCACTTCGACTCATTCTTCCTAAGTAATTTCTTTCAAAAGGGGCTGAATGCTAGGCGTAAATGAGCGCATGAGGAGATGTAATGCTAATTACATCGCACGAATAAGCGAGTTTACAACGACGCAGACGCCCCTTTTCAAAGAAATTGTCCCCAGCATGAGTCGAACATGCAACCCTCTCCTTAGGACGGAGATGCTCTATCCATTTGAGCTATGGGGACCTGAAAGAAGCGACGGATTCTATCACTTGAACCGGTTTTATTGTGCATCAATTTGATAAACCATTCTCGCCAACCGAAGTAAATCAAGCTAAAATACCGCCCTTATGAAAACCTTATTTCGCGCTTATCGTTTCCGGCTGCTTTTAGCGGCACTTTTTGTTTTCGCCGCAAGTCCTTTGGCGCAGGCTCAAGCCACTTCATCAAAGACCACGCAAATTGACCCTGATTGGGAGCGGATACGCGATGCTCAGGTACAGATGTTGAAGAAAAAAGAATTGGAACTGGACCGTCTTAAAGAAGAATTACTGAGCCGCGCCCAGCCTCAAGCGGGAACTTCATCGGATGAAATGCGGGAAGAGCTTAAAAAGAAAGAGCAGGCGTGGACAGAGCAGCTTCAGAAATACGAAAATGAAATTAGCCTTTTACGAGCTAAAGTGGAAGAGCAAAAACAAGAGCTGGATGTTTCGCGGCTGAAAGAGGACAAAGAAAAGTCTACGGATGCTCCCGCTTCGATAACTGATAACAATGCTTTCAATCAGTTGAATGATCGCGAAGCTCAAGTTCAATTAAAAGAGAAGCAACTGGCTGAAGGGCAGGCAAAAATCGAGTCCTTGACCGCGGAAGCAACTGAAAGAGAAAAAGAATTAAAAGCCAAAGAGGAAGAGTTTACCCGTTTAAGGGAGGATTTTGAGAAGCAGTTGTCGGAGTTTGATAAAAAAATTAAAACGGAACAGGAGCGGATGGAAGCGGAGCGGCGTGAGGTTTTAGATAGCCGCAACGCGCTGGAAACTGAAAAGCGTGTTTTGTCAGCGGAGCGTCAGGAGCTCAGTTCCAAGGCGCAGGGGATAAAGGAAAATCAGCAGAAGTATAACGAGCTTCAAATGAAAGAGAAGGCAGCCGCTGATTTGGAGAAGGCGTTGATTTTGAAAGAAAATGAACTGACTGCCAAATCGGCGGAAGCCGCAGATCGTGAAAAAAGAATTGCCGATTCTCAAAAACAACTGGTGGAAGAACGCCGGCAATGGCAAATCGAGCGGAATCAACTTTCCGCGGATTTAGAAAAAAGATTTGCCGAGGCGGACGCGCGTCTTGAGAAAGCGGACACAATCGATTTAGAAAGGGACCGTATTCGAGCCGCGTATGAAAAGCAGTTGAAGGAAGTTCGTGAAGAGGTGCAATTTGAAAAGGATAAGCTGGCTCAACGTGATTTGGAATGGAAAGAAAAATTAAGTGACGCGGAACTCATTCAGGCCAAGCAGGAACAGCAAATCAAAGATCTCACCGCGAAGCTTTCAACTCCCATGGAGGATTCACAAAAAGTGGAAGAGCAAAGCCGCCTCCTTGAAGAGTCTATCCAAAAGATGAATGAATCCGAAAAGGAGCGACAGCGTCTTGAAGCCGAACTTTCCGCTTTAAAAGCAAAAGAAAATCAAAGTCTTGATTTAGAGCCCCAGCTTTCACAGCTTCGTAATGAGCTTGAACAGCAAAAACAAAATCAGTTAAATCAAGAGCTGGAATGGAAAGCTGCACGTGAAGCTTATGAGAAACAAATAGGCGAGCTCAACAGCCGCTTTTCCGATCAACAATCCGGAGCCAGTACGCGAGAGCAGGATTTAAGCCAAAAGCTGACGCAGGTCAACCAGCAGCTTGATGCAACTGAAACAAAACGGACATTGTTGGAGTCTGAGTTAGCGGCACTAAAAGAAAATGCTTCTTCAGCGGAGGCTTCTGAATCAGAAAAACTGAAAGAACAAATCAATCAGCTTCAGGGAGAGTTACAGACTTTGCGGAATGAGAACCAGGCTGTGGCGGCAGAAAGCTCTGACCCTGAAGTTGTCCGGCTAAGAAAAGAACTCGAAGCCGTTAAAATTGAAAATGAAGATTGGCGTCAAAGCCGCAGGCAAGTTGAAAAAAGCTGGAGTGAATTTGTGAGCCGTGAAACTCAGTATCAAATGGAAATCGCGGCCTTAAAAGATCAGCTTGCCCGCACCGCGTCAGAAAATGGAGGCCGCGACTGGAGCTCTGAAGCAAAGCGTGTTGTGGAAGAACGGCGTGCTTTAAGTGACGAGAAAGCAAAAATATATCGGCAGTTTACTCAAGACCGGCAAAGATTTGAACAAGAGCAGGTTGAATTTTTGAGACGGCAAAGAGAGTTTGAAAACTATATTAATCAGGAGCGGGCAAAAATTGAACGCTTGCGGCGTCAGGTTTCGTAATGTCGGTTAAGAAGACCCGGTCGGATAAAGCTCGCTTACGTAAAAAGATGAAGCGTCTTTTATTGACGGCAGCAAAGAGAAAAAGAAGCAGTGTGCTTGTTTGCAGAAAAATTCAAAACTCGCTCTTTTTTAAAGATGCCCGCACTGTCGGGTTTTATGCCGCCCTTAACGATGAGGTTGATGTTTTTCCGTTGGCCCAGACCGCGCTTAAGCTCGGCAAAAAAGTTTTTTTCCCAAAAGCCAGCGGTCGCGCGATTGAGTTTCGTGAAGTGAGAGACTTGGAAAAAGATTTTTGTGTCGGAGCGTATCAAATTCGTGAGCCTTATTCACGGCGTACTTCCAAAAGAGTCCGCGCGCTGGATTTAGTTTTAGTTCCCGGACGTGCGTTTGACGCGCTTGGCGGACGACTTGGACGTGGCGGCGGACACTATGACCGCCTTTTGGCTAAATGGACGTCGAGTGTTTGCGTGGGCGTGGCTTTTCGTGAGCAGAAAGTCCGCGCTGTGCCGATGGACGAGCATGATATCCGCATGGACGCCGTGGTAACCGGGTAATTTATGGATCTTTTTCAAAAACAGCAATCCCGCGACAAGGTCTATTCCGTCAGTGATTTAAACCGCGAAATTCGGGCCTGTCTCGAACCTCGTTTTGCGACGATTTGGGTTGAAGCTGAAATTTCAAATTTGAAGCTGCATACCTCCGGCCATATTTATCTCACTTTGAAAGATGATAAATCTCAGCTGAGCGCGGTTTTTTTTAGCCGTTACAATCAGGGGTTGAAATTTCGCCTGAAAGACGGACTTAAGGTTTTGGCCTTCGGCAAAGTTTCGGTTTATGAGCCGCGCGGTTCCTATCAGCTTTATATCGAAAAAATCCAGCCCAAAGGCATGGGGGAGCTGCAGCTTGCTTTTTTACAGCTCAAAGAGAAGCTTCAAAAAGAAGGCTTATTTGACTCTGAGCGAAAGAAACCGATTCCTGCTTTCCCTAAAACAATCGGCGTTGTTACTTCGCCCACCGGTGCGGCGATTCAGGATATTTTAAATATTGTCAGCCGTCGTTTTCAGGGCGTTCATCTCATTCTTAATCCGGTGAAAGTGCAAGGAGAGGGATCCGCGGAAGAAGTTGCCCGGGCTATCCGTGAGTTTCAGGATATTCAGGGAGTGGATGTGTTGATTGTGGGACGCGGAGGCGGAAGCCTTGAAGACCTTTGGGCTTTTAACGAAGAAATCGTTGCTCGCGCGATTTATGATTCGAAAATTCCTGTCATATCCGCGGTGGGCCATGAAATTGATTGGACGATTGCGGATTTTGTTGCGGACTTGCGCGCGCCGACGCCGTCTGCCGCGGCAGAACTTGTCACCCAGAACCAGGCGGAGCTTTTGCGCAAGCTGGGAGACGATGCCGATCGGATTCGTAACGCGATGACTGGATTTTTAAGGCAATATCAAGATCGGCTTGAGACTCTGGCTGAAAGTTATGCTTTTCGAGAACCGCGTAAGCTGATTGACCAGCTTGCGGAACGCGTGGATGATCGGGCGCGCCAAATGCATTCTTTTTTCCGGCACTTGCTTGAACAAAAAGAGCAAAATTGGAAGCATCAAGCCGGCCGTTTGCATGCTTTAAGCCCGCTGGCGGTTTTGGATCGGGGTTATTCCATTGCTTTTGATACGAAGGGGAAAGTGCTTAAAAAAATCAGCCAGCTTAAAAAAGGCGACCGCCTTGAAACACGTCTGAAAAACGGAAAAATTTATTCTGAAATCACGGAATTGAAAGCGGATTGACAAGCGCGGGAGGCTTTGCCAAGCTATCCCGCTTTTGAAAGGAAAATATGAGCGAAAAATTTCAATTTGAAAAGGCTTTGGCCGAGTTAGAAAAAATCGTGGAAGCTTTGGAGGCGGGTGAGCTTTCTTTGGATGAAGCTTTGAAGCAGTATGAAGAAGGTGTTAAGTTGACCCGTGCCTGTCAGGCGAAACTGCAGGAAGCAGAGAAGAAAATTGAGATTTTAACGCGCGGGCTTGCGGGGGAACTCAAAGCGGAGCCATTTGATCCGGAAACGTTTGAAGAAACCGCGTCTTCCAAAAAAAGAGCCGCGCCCAAAAAGAAAACCGCGGACGAAGACGATTTGATTTAAATGAATTACGTTGAGTACTTTAAAAAAGAACTGGGTTTGGTTAACGCGTATTTAGAGCAGGAACTGCCTTCTGTAACGCAGTGTCCGCCTCAAATTCATGAGGCAATGCGCTATGCTGTTTTGGGGGCGGGAAAACGCTTTCGCCCTGTTTTGGCTTTGGTGGCAGCGAAGGCTTGCGGGGGAAATGCGAAGTCGGCTTTGCCGGCTGCCGCGGCTTTGGAGCTGATTCACGCCTATTCCCTTGTGCATGATGATTTACCGGCGATGGATGATGATGATTTTCGCCGTGGAAAGCCCTCTTGCCATAAAAAGTTTGGGGAGGCCATCGGTATTTTAGCGGGTGACGGGCTTCTGACTTTGGCTTTTGAGTGGGTGGGCCGGATTAAGCCTGCGGAAGCCGCTTTAAAGGCTTTGTCCGAGTTATCGACGGCTGCGGGAACATTTGGTATGATTGGCGGTCAAGTTGCGGATATTGCCGTCAAAGACCGGGATATGGCGATGCTGGATTACATCAGTATTCATAAGACCGGGTGCTTGATTCGTGCGGGTGCGGTTATGGGAGCCTTAAGCGTTTCGGCTTCAGGTTCAATATTAAAAAGCATGAAAAAGTACGGTGAATGTCTTGGATTGGCATTTCAAATCGCAGATGATATGAATGATGCGGATGGCTACTTGAAGTTGATTTCGATGGGGGATGCCGAAGAGCGTGTGCGTGATTTAATCGCGCAAGCCAAGAAAGCTGTTCGCGGTCTCGGGAAAAAAGCGGATGGACTTATGTTTATCGCCGATGATTTAGTCGCCCGCATGGAACAAGATTTGTTATAAGTTTCGCCTCTGCGTTTATACGCAACGAGAATGAGTAAAAAAGTATGAACTATAAATATATAAACAATATTAATTCGCCCGCGGATCTTAAGAAGATTCCTTTGGAAAAATTGCCTGAGGTTGCGGAAGAATACCGCCAATTTTTGATTGAGTCTGTTTCTAAAACCGGCGGACACTTGGGCGCGAGCCTGGGTGCTTTAGAACTCAACATGGCGCTGCATTATGTGCTTGAGTCTCCTCAAGACAAAATTTGCTGGGATGTCGGACATCAGGCCTATGTGCATAAATTAATCACCGGCCGTCGCGACCGATTCTCTACCTTGCGTAAAACCGAGGGAATTAGCGGATTTCCTTCGCCGTTTGAAAATGAACACGATCATTTTATTGTCGGTCATGCCGGAACCGCCATTGCACAGGCTGTCGGACTTGCCGCGGCGCGCGATCATTTAAAAACGAATGAAAAAGTGGTTGCGGTAGTTGGCGATGGCGCGATGACTGCCGGACTTTCTTATGAGGCGCTTAATAACGCGGGTCATCTTAAGAAAGAAATGCTGATTGTTTTAAATGACAATGAGATGTCGATCGCAAAAAATGTCGGCGCGATCAGCAAATATTTGAATAAAGTGATTACTAATCCGCTTTATAACCGTGTCCGTTCCGATGTTGAACGCCAGTTGGATAAATTTCCGCGTTTAAGAAAGCTGGCTGCCCAATCGCTCGAAAGCATGAAGCATCTTTTTGTGCCGGGTATTTTATTTGAAGAGCTTGGTTTTCGTTACTTTGGTCCGGTCGACGGTAATGACATTGTCGGTTTAGTACAAACCCTGCGCCATATTTTACCCCTCAAGGAATGCGCCTTATTGCATATCATCACCAAAAAAGGCAATGGCTGTGCTTACGCTGAGCAGGATATTGAAAAGGGGCATGGTGTTAACCCTTTTGATGTGAAGACCGGCAAGCCGCTTACTTCTGTCCCACTGCCCAAAGCTCAATCGGCGGTAGACAAAATTGCCGGTTCCGAAGTTAAACCGGCGAATCAGATCAGCTACACCAAAGCATTTTCAAATGCGCTTATTGAAGTTGCGAGGCAGGATTCGAAAGTGATCGCCATTACGGCGGCAATGCCTACCGGCACAGGGCTCAATGATTTTCAAAAAGAGTTTCCCGACCGTCTTTATGATGTCGGAATTGCCGAGCAGCACGCGGTTACTTTCGCCGGAGCTTTGTCGAAAGCCGGACTGAAACCGGTGTGCGCGATTTACTCCACCTTTTTGCAGCGGTCTCAGGATCAGATTCTGCATGATGTCGCTTTGCAAAGACAGCGCACGGTGCTTGCCATGGATCGTGCCGGGTTGGTGGGGGCGGACGGTGCGACGCACAACGGTGTTTTTGATATCAGCTATTTGGGCCATGTTCCGCATGCGGTTATCGCTGCTCCGATCAATGCTTATGAAATGAAGCAAATGTTGGAGATGGGGGTGGAGTATTCGCATACTTTTGCGCTGCGGTATCCGCGCGGAAATATTCCTGTTTCGCATGCGACGGCACCGCAGGAGAAATTCGGAATCGGAAAAGGCCAAGTTTTGTCCGAAGGAAAAGACGGGACGCTTTTAGCTTTGGGCAGCATGGTTGAAATTGCGCTTCAGGTTCGCGATTTACTTAAAGCCGCGGATGTGGAAGTGCGCGTGGTGAATATGCGTTTTGCCAAACCTTTGGACGGCGCGCTTATTTTGGACAGTTTAGACAAATCCAAATATCTTTTTACTCTGGAAGAGCATGTTCTTACGGGCGGGTTTGGTTCAAAAGTGCTGGAGTTTTTAGAACGCAGTAACCGCGATGATGCTGTTTTGCGCCGTTTTGCTTTACCGGATGAATTTATCGAGCAAGGTGACCGTGATTATCATTTTGAACGGATCGGTCTTTCGCCTCAGAAAATTACCGCAGCAATTTTGCAGGTTCTCAACTCCTCCATAAGTGCCCCATCGCTTTCGCGCTAGCATGAAATCAAAAATCAGAACAGTTGCACGGTGTTATTTCAGCCTCTGCGCTTCCGGCACAACCGGCGGATCTACCCTGCTCATATTATGAAATCAAAAATAAAAACCGTAGCACTTTTCGTCAATAAGCAGAAAACCGGTGCTGCCGGTCTTAGCGGGCTAATTCGAACTTTTCTTGAAAAGCAAAAAATCAAAGTGAAGAGCTCGATTGATTTTGACGCACAATCCTGTCTTGAGAACGCGGACTTGGCCGTAAGCTTAGGTGGTGACGGAACTATTCTTGCCCTCGCCCGCGAAATGAAAAAAAGATCCGTGCCTGTGTTGGGAATTAATTTAGGACGGCTTGGTTTTTTAACCGAAGTGCGTCCGTCAGAAATGCTGCAAGAATTAAAAGCTTGTCTGGCGGGGGAGCTTAAAATAGAGAAGCGGATGATGCTGGAATGCCGCCTGACGAGCAAAAAGCATCAAATAGACCGCCGTTTGGTGGCTTTAAACGACATGGTGATCAGCCGTGAAGGTGTTTCCCGCCTGGCAGCGATTGATATTTTGGTTTCGGGAAAAACTTTGGCGGCATTTCGCGGAGATGGCGTTATTTTGGCAACGCCTACCGGTTCAACGGCATATTCGCTCTCTGCCGGCGGAGCGGTGGTTCACCCGGAAGTGGATTCGATTATGATTACGCCGATTTGCCCTCATGCTTCAAGTATGCATCCGACCATTATTCCCGCGAATGAAAAAATTGCCATTGCGATTCGCCGTGAAAGACGCGACGCAAGGGCGGTGTTGACGGCCGATGGTCAAGAAATTGTGGAAGTGGACGATAGTTTTAGTATCGAGGTGACGCGCTATAAGCTTCCTTTTAGGTTAGTGAAAAGCAGTCACCGCAATTATTACGAAACGATTAGGAAACATTTACACTTTTCAAGTATTCACCATGGCACGACTCCTGATTATTGATGATGAAAAAATGATTTGCCAAGAATTCTGTGAAACATTGAATGATATGGGGCATCAAACCGACTTTGCCCTGAATGGCGACGAAGCCCTTAAAAAAATACAAAATACCCCCTACGAACTTGTTTTTTTGGATTTATCGATGCCGCGCATGAACGGAGCGGATGTGTTTAAGAAGATTTTGGAAGTCCGCCGCATTCCTGTTACTTTCATGACGGGCTTCATGTCGCCCTCGACTGAAAGAGAAATGATGTCGATGGGGGCTTTGCGGTGTTTGCGCAAACCCGTTGATCTTTCCGAAGTGGTGGATATCATCGACCGGCTAGATTCGTTCGACTCACAGGTTAATTAAGAGTCCTCTGAAAATGTCTTCAATTCCTTTGCCTCAGGCGCCTATTTGCGTTCGCTTCGCTCCTTCTCCGACGGGCCGTCTGCATATCGGAGGTGTACGTACCGCACTTTTTAATTACCTTTATGCCCGTCAGCAGGGTGGAAAATTTGTACTGCGCATTGAAGATACCGACCGCGAAAGATCCGAGAAGCAGTATGAAGACGAAATTCTTTTTTCCATGCGCTGGCTTGGTTTGGAGTGGGACGGCGATCCCATCCGCCAAAGCGAAAGATTGCCGCGCTATCAGGAAGCCGCCGCGGAATTGATTGCTAAAGGCTTAGCTTACGAGTCTGTCGAGGACGGGAAAAAAGCTGTTCGATTTCGCATGCCCAAGCAAGCGGTGAAATTCAAAGACAGTGTGCATGATGAAGTTTCTTTTGATTCTTCGCTTTGGGAAGACTTAGTCATTATGAAATCCGACGGATACCCCACGTATCATTTCGCGGTGGTAGTGGATGATCACGACATGGGAATAACGCATGTGATTCGAGGAGATGATCATTTAACCAATACGCCCAAACACATTTTGCTTTATCTGGCTTTTGGCTGGAAGCCGCCCAAATACGCGCATTTACCTTTGATTATGGGGGCGGACGGAACTCCGCTTTCGAAGCGTCACGGTGCGGTGGCTGCATCGGATTATCGTGAGCAGGGTTATCTGGCGCAGGGAACTTTGAATTATCTCGCACTTTTAGGTTGGGGGCCGGAAGGGAATGAAGAAATTTTTTCGCTCTCTCAATTGGTCAAAAAGTTTTCTCTCAAGCGCATCACCAAATCCAATTCCCGTTTTAATCCGGAAAAGTTTTTATGGTTGAATAGCCAGCATTTAAAAAATATGCCGGAAGAAGAGTATCTGCGCGGCATGACGGAGTATTGGTCAGGCAGGAATGATTGGCCTCAGCATCCGCAATGGGCTCAGATTCTTAAACTTTATAAAACTCGCGCGAGGACATGGAAAGATTTGGAATTGCAGGCAGGGTATGTTTTTCAGAAAGACTTGGAACTTGATTCGGCGATTTGCGCTGAGATGACGACGGATACTCAGGCAGTTGCGGGTTTGAAAGCTTGGGTTGAAAAAGCGCAGGGTATGAGTTTTGAAGATCCAATGAAGCTTGAGCAAATGACACGCGAGTTGGCGGAAAGCTTAGGGGTTAAACCCGCCATTCTGATTCATCCCTTGCGGTTTGCTGTCTCAGGCACCAAGGTGACGCCGGGGCTATTTGAACTGATGCAGGTTATCGGTAAAGAAACTTGCCTTGCGCGCATCCGTATTTTGATCGAAAAAGCCCCTCAATAAGCCGCAATCTTAAGCTTGTTCCTGCTCGTGGGTATCGATATAATCTTCAACTTTTCAGCCTAACCGATTAAGGGGTTTTATACCGTTATGATTCGCAGCATGACTTGTTTTTCACGCGGCAGCCGCAGTTTTGCCGGCCGTTCCTGGAATTTTGAGCTTAAGTCAGTTAACCAAAAGTACTTTGAGCTTACCCTTCGCATTCCGCAAGTTTTAATGGCGTATGAGAACGAAATTCGGGCCCTTGTGCATTTATCTATTGAGCGCGGAAAAGTGACTTTGAATATTTCGGACGTGGAGGATTCCGCGGGAGAAGCGAAGCAAGTTCTGAACCAGCCTCAAATTGATTATTACCTTTCTGTTTCCGACAAATTGCGCAAAGAGCATGGATTAAAAGGGGAACTGCAAGTCAGCGATTTACTACGACTTCCCGGAACGATTCATGATGCTTCTTCTGAAACTAAAAAAGTGGAATGGAAAGAACTTGAGAAGGCTTTGCAAAGTTTGCTTAAAGAAGCCTTGGTTCATCGTGAAGACGAGGGGAAACGCTTGGCTTCCGATATTTTAGAACGAGTTGCTTCGATTCAAAAGCTTATGGCTAAGATTGAAGTTTCCGCTAAAAAGAATGTGCGTCATTCATTTGGAAATCTTAAAAAACGCATGGTTGAAATTTTGCGCGAAAGCGGCGCGGCCGCGGATCCCGAGCGGATTTATCGTGAGGCCGCTATTTTGGCTGAGCGCAGTGATATTACGGAAGAACTTGTGCGCATGAAAAGCCATGTGGCTCTTTTTTCCGGAAAAATGAAATTGGCTTCCGCAGTGGGAAGATCCCTTGATTTTATTTGCCAGGAAATGAACCGTGAAGCGAATACGATGGGCTCTAAAGCGCAATTGTTTGAAATTGCCAAAGAAGTGATTCAGCTTAAATCCGAAATTGAAAAAATTCGGGAACAGGTACAAAACATTGAGTAAAAAAGGTTTAGCCGTCATTGTTTCATCGCCCTCCGGAGGCGGCAAGACCACGGTGGTGGATGAACTTTTAAAAAAGCATTCGGATTGGATGCGTTCGGTTTCCATGACAACGCGCGCGCCGAGAGCGGGGGAAGTCCACGGTCGCGATTATTTTTTTTCTGCCACCAAAGACTTTGATGCTTTAAAAGCGCAAGATGGGTTGTTGGAAAGCGCTCAGGTGCATCAAAATCAGTATGGAACTCCGCGTGCATTTGTGGAGGAAAAAGTGCAGGCAGGGCATGTGGTTTTTTTGACCGTGGATGTTCAGGGTGCAGGTCAAATCAAGCGGGTTTGGCGCGAAAAGGATGGTTTAATCAGTGTTTTTATCATGCCTTTATCGGTGGATATCCTCAGGCAAAGGCTTTTACGGCGCAATACAGAGAAGCCCGAGCAGATTGAGGTTCGGCTGGCGGCCGCGGAGCAGGAAATGAAACAGGCTCCACATTATGACTTTACCGTGTATAATCATGATCTTGAACAAACTGTAGCGGATATCGAACGGATTATTCTGCAGAAACTGAAATAAGGAGTAACGAATGACTTACGTGCCTCTCGAAAAGTTGCTGGCTAAAAAAGATTCCAGCGTATTTAAGACCGCTTTGCTTGCAGCTCAGCGTGCCAATGAATTGGCTTGCGGTGCTCAGCCTTTGACTCAGGCTTCCACAACCAAAGTTTCCACGATCGCGCTTGAAGAAATCGCGCATAACCGTGTTTGGTATGTTGAAGAACCCGTCGCAAAGGGCAAAGACTCTGAATAAGAAGAAAGTCGTCCACATTCTTTCGGGGAGTATTGCCGCGTATAAGGCCCCCGAAATCAGCGAACGGCTGCGGCAGTCCGGTTTGGATGTAACCTGTGTTCTGACCGCGGCGGCCAAAAAATTTGTCACCGTTGATACTTTGCGCGCTTTAAGCGGTAATTCCGTTTACGATGATATGTGGTCGATCAGTTCACCTCATGATGTTCTTCATACGGCGCTTGCCGATTCCGCGGATTTAATTCTTGTCGCGCCCGCTTCGGCGGATTTTCTCGCGCGAGCCTCAATCGGAATGGCGAATGATTTAGCGGCATGTATTTTGCTGGCTTCACAAGCTCCTGTTTGGTGGGTTCCGGCGATGAATGATAATATGTACAAGAGCCCTTTGACCCAAGCCAATATTGAAAAGCTAAAAAAAATCGGTCATCACTTTATCAATCCCATTGAAGGTAATTTAGCTTGCGGACGCACTGCTATCGGACATATCGCCGATACCGAAACAGTCGTTAAGTCGGTGACTCAGGCTTTGGCTGTAGGCAAATAAGAGACTTTCGTGAAATCTCCCCGATTGCGCAATGCGCAAACTCATTCCAAAAAAAGAATCGAAAAACTTTTGATTACGGCCGGTCCCACGCGTGAAATGCTGGATCCCGTCCGTTTTATTTCTAATCTTTCGACCGGAGAGCTTGGCTATAAGCTTGCCCGGCTCGCGGTTCAAAAAGGGTATGAAGTCACTTTGATCAGTGGTCCGACGGCTTTGAAGCCTGTTGCTGGTACGAAGCATGTGGCGGTTGTCAGCTCTGAAGATATGCGCTTGGCTTGTGTGAAGCACTTTAAAAAAAGCGATGCTTTGATTATGACTGCGGCAGTCGCTGACTTTACACCAGCAAAACAGGCTCGGCAAAAGATTAAACGCCGTGAAACTCAATCCGTGGTTTTGAATCGCACCAAAGATATTTTGGCTGAACTGGGTCCGAAAAAAGGCAGCCGAATTGTGATTGGTTTTTGTTTAGAAACCGAAAAGTGGCTAGAGTACGCCAAGTTAAAACTTCTTAAGAAAAAAATGACCGGAATCGTTGCAAACTATTATGAGCCCGGAAAAATTTGTCCGTTCGGACATAATCCCATGACCTCCGTTTTTATGGATGCCGGATTACGCACTCAAAAGCATACGAACCTTTCCAAATCAGGCATGGCCAATAAAATTTTAGGCTGGATGGAAGATTTGGCGGGGGCGTAAAAAAATCTTTGATTTTCAAAGCTGTCCTTATATCATAATCCCGATTTTGACACTCTTTTGGGGTGTCGCCGTCTAATATTTTGTGAATAAAAAGCCCTGGGTTTTTCGTCTTAATAGTAGAGTTTATTTTTAACGGAGGTTAAAGAGTATGCGTGTTTATCAGAAATCATTAAGTGTTCTTTTTTCGTTTATGCTTCTTTTCAGCGGTTGCGCAACCGAATCCGGATCAATCGGTGAACGTGAGTCAGGTGCTTTGCTTGGCGCGGGATTAGGCGCGGGTATCGGTGCTTTGGCCGGAGCCGCAACCGGAAACGCCGGTGTGGGGACCGCAATTGGTGCGGGAGCGGGTCTTTTAACGGGTGCTGTTGCGGGTGAAGCCGCGCGCCGTCAGAAAGAAAATACTAAGCGTGAAATTCGCCAGGAAATGATGCAGCAACAGTACCAGCCGCAATACGCGCCGCAGACTTATCAGCAGCCCGTACAGCAGCCGGTTTACAACCAAACCGCGCCGGCGCCTGAAATTCACACTAAGTATAATCCTCGGACAGGACAAACTTTTCCGGGAAGTTATACCTTTGATCCTGCGACAGGCGAGCAGCTTAAGAATCTTCAGTAAGCTCGGTACTTTTTGAAGCCCCAACAATCCTTTCGTGTCGGGATTTTGACTTCGGGAGGAGACTGTCCGGGGCTCAACGCGGTCATTCGTGCGGTTGTTAAGACTGCGCGGTGCACGTATGGGATGGAAGTGCTTGGGATCGAAGACGGCTACTTAGGTGTTATTGAGAAGCGCGGTCATTTGCTGGGCAGACATGATGTTTCAGGCATTTTGCATCAGGGCGGTACCATTTTAGGAACCGACAACCGAGCCAACCCTTTTCGGGTTCCAGTTAAACGCGGCAAAAAAGTTATTTTTGAAGACCGCTCGGATGAAGCGGTGAAGCATTTGCACGAAATGGGTGTCGATGCTTTGATCACGGTCGGAGGAGACGGAACGCTCTCGATTGCCAATAAGCTTTCCAAAAAGGGAGTGAAGGTTATCGGCATTCCCAAAACAATCGACAACGATTTGAGCTGTACGGATTACACGTTTGGTTTCGACACGGCTGTTTCGATTACCACGGAAGCTTTGGATCGTTTGCATACGACTGCCTCAGCGCATCATCGCGTTATGATTCTTGAAGTGATGGGGCGGAATGCGGGCTGGATTGCGCTGTATGCTGGATCCGCCGGCGGCGCGGATGTGATTTTGATTCCTGAGATTCCGTTTGATGTGGATAAAATTTGCAAAATCGTTACTGAGCGCTCATTGCATGGCAGGCGTTACTCTTTAATCGTGGTTGCTGAGGGCGCGATGGAAAGAGGCAAGAAAGCCGTTGAGAAAGCACCGGATAAACTTAATCCGTACCCGACTAAGTTAGGCGGGATAGGCGAGTATTTACGGCATCGCATTGAGAAGGTGACCGGGCTCGAAACCCGAGCCGCGAATTTGGGGCATATCCAGCGCGGGGGATCACCCACTCCGTACGATAGAAATTTAGGGACTTTGTTCGGCAAGACGGCTATGGATCTTGTTGCCAAAAAAAAATGGAATCATATGGTGGGCTATGTCGGTAATCAAATTAAATCGTTTACGATTGAAAAAGCAGTTAGCCGAATCAAAACTGTGCCTTTGAATCACCGCCTGATTGAAGCCGGAAAAGCAATTCATATTTGCTTTGGAAATTAGTTTGAATTGATTTTTTTCTTTAATTGAAATAGTTTTGTCAGGTTTTATTCGTTAGTTATCCGGCGCGGTAGCAAAGTGGTAATGCACGGCTCTGCAAAAGCTGTATTCGGGAGTTCGATTCTCCCCCGCGCCTCGCTACGTTTAGTCAGAATGGCTTAGCTCTCAAAATTCAGACAGCCAATGCTTCGCTTGGAACTCATTTTGAGAGCTAAGCCATTTTGACAGCACTACGCTGGAACATCGCAATTTGCTTATGGCAAATTGCAGTTGGAATTTTGCTGGCCGCAAAATACAATCGATATAAATCTTTGTGCCCGGGTGGCGAAATTGGCAGACGCAACGGACTTAAAATCCGTCGGGAATTTAAACACCCATGCCGGTTCAATTCCGGCCCCGGGCATATTCCGCTTATTTAAAACACCGCGGCTCAGACAGTCCTCGCTTTGCTGCGGAACTCGCCTCGGCATTTTAAAAACGCTCCATTGAGGTTTTTTTAAAAAAATCCTTCCGGGTTTTTCTGATGCACTTTCAGTTTTTCCCCGATATGCCAATCACCCCTTATGGCGATAATTAACGATATTATGAAAAAAACTTTAGAATTACTTTTTATAATGATTAAATTGTCATAAGTGTATTGTTTTAAAGTACTTACAAATTTGACAAGAGTAGATTTGCCAGATAAACTCTTGTAGAGGCAATTTGAGCATGGTATTATTCTGTCCGCTCAATTAAATATTTTTTATGTTTGCGTTTATTGCCAAATTAGAAGGGGATCTAGCTTGAAAAAAATTACTTCATCCGCACTCGCTTTTTTACTGATCTTTAATCAGTTTCCCGGAATGTCTTTCGCCGGAACCGGAGATCAGAATTTCGAGCTTGATCCGATTGCGGGCTATCAGTCTGTCCGGACACTGGCAGATATTGAGCAACAGCAGAGCCAAAACAGCTACCGTCCGTTGGTTTCGGAAGCGGAACAGGCTGATGCCTATGATTTTGAGAATATTTCACCGCTATCGCCGCCCAGCTCGCGTGATAGTGAGGAGTATTTTTTTGATGATGCCGTTGCGCAATTTTCTCCTGATTATGCTTCCGCTGTTATTGTGAATAAATTAGAAGCAGCTGATTTAGAAAAACTGTTAAAAATTGATCAAGAGATAGGCATTGCGGTGATTGAAGGAAAGATCGTGATGTTTACCAGCGGCTCTGAAAATGAAATTCGCGTTGTCCCGGCCGCCGCGGAACTTTTAAAGCAGTCTTCAATTATGATTCATACCCATCCTGAAGGCGAACGCGCTTACCCTAGTTTGACTGATTTTCAAGAAGCGGGTGAGCAGACTGAGTACGTTGTGACGACAAGCGGTGTCTGGGCTTACAACCATGATGGGCTCGTTTTTGATCAGCCGTTAACTTATGCTGAATTAGCTGATTTGATTGGTGCCGCGCATGTCCCTGGCGCTTCATCTAAAGAAGCGCGCGATACTTTGAACCAATTTATTGTCGCTATCGACGAATACAATCAAAACCGTGAAATGGCAGAGGTATTGCGATCTGCCGGTGAAACAGTTTTACCTGGCAAGCCCGGATTAAGTGTTTTTAGCGGGGGTGGAGCGAGTGCCCCTAATCTTAACTTGCAGTCAGACACCAATTTTAGTGTTCAGTTTAATGTGAGTACGCAGGGGAGTTACGCGGGGACGGCTATTAGCTTTGGGGCTGCGGGAGCAGACCTAGATGGGTTAGGCCCCATTAAGTTTGGATTTAAGACAAACTTGAACTGTCATACTGCAACCGCGAATTGTTTTAAGGTTAACTTTGTAGATACCGCTGGGCGAGTAGCTTCTTTTTGGGTAAAGGGCGTTGCAGAAAACTCTTTTGAAGACTTTCAGTTTTCTAAGGCATCCATTTTGAATAAAAATGCGAATTTTCGCATGGATAAAGTTAAAGAAATCGTGCTTGTTTTTGAATATTGGGACACACCGGACCAAATTGGAACCGTGCATGTCCAAACAGCAGGGCTTGATTTTAAACCCCAGATCGCATCGAATCCCGCTTTGACTTCGGCCCATGTGAGCCAATTGCCGGGTTTGTTTGATCGGGGGTCGTTTAATACTCGAATCACCAACGCAGGCGCAGCTGTCAATATTCCTCACACTTTAACTCAATCAAGCTCAAGTCTTGCAACGCTTGATTTTGATGTGTCTGATCAAAAGGCTTTTGCGGGGCTTGTCAGCTCTTTTGATGATTTTTCGACCGCAGGGACGGTAGAAACTGAAAATTTATCTGGTCTTTCCAGTTTGGTTGTTGGAGTCAAAATGAATGGCGGGACCGGCCATTCTGTTTTTGTTGAAGTTGAGGATATATTTGGTGCTAAGGATACCGTTGAGTTAACCGGCGTCAGCTCCGGAATGAAGTACTACAACATTGCGATGAGCAAGTTTCCCTATGTTAATAAAGCTTTTATTAAAAACATCAACTTTGTTGTGACCCATCAAAGCTTAACTGGATTTCGCGCCGGTGTTTTAACGGTTGATTTGGGCGGACATCCTTTTACCTCTACTCCCCAAGTTTTCGGCATTCCATTTGATCCTCAAACCGATACGACACAGCTGTCAACTTTTTCGCCAAACATCATCGCGGGACAAGGGACCGTTGGAACAACATCAGGTGTTGCGACGAGTTCGATTAGTACAACCACACGAAGTGGGAATTCTTTGCGGGCATTTTATGTTGTAAATCGTCCAGAGGACTTTCTTTTTATTCCGATCGGGGGTTATTTTGATACGAATAGTGCGTTTGTCGGAACTCCGCAGAATTTTGGTAATGAATTTAAGATGGGTTTGGCTGCCGGCCCCGCCGGAAAAGTAGTTAAAGTTGAAATTACCGATGTATCTGGAAAGAAATATATTTCTAATCTTGTTTTGACTGGGAGCGCTGCCCTTTACACGATTCCGCTAACCGGACCCAATTTGCCAAGCGGTTTTCTGTCGACACAGATTGCAAATGTGGTTTTAGTTATTGATCGAGCTTCAACCGGGGAACCCTACCACACGGGAACAATGGATGCCTATGTGAATGGTTTGTATTATTTGCCGACTGTAACTTCAACAACGGATGCATTGACCGATTTTATGGGAGCGGCGGTAGCGAACGCGGTTGAGCCCGCGGGATTTGATACGGTGATCGGGTTTACGCAGACAAGCGGTAATCAGTTTAGCTTTAATTACAACTTAGCGAATGGGACAGGGAATAATCGCTGGGCAGCGGGGGTGATTGAATTAAACGCGCCGCGAGATTTAACGGTGCTTAACTCAAGCATTGTCTTAAGCGCCACGTCGACAACGGGGAATTTTATCGTTGAAGTGCAAGATAATTCAGTGCCCGCGAAAGTGATCAAGCTTGTCGGCAGTAACGGGAAATTCATTATTACGAAAGCGATGTTGGATGCCGCGGCATTAACGCAGGGAGTTGTGGGATTTGATACGGCGAGTGTGAGCCGGGTGGTGTTTGTGGCTAATGACGCAGCGGATACAACCGGAACGATAACCGTGGGAGCAGCTAATTTAAAATTTATACCGAATGCGGTCGGTACCGGATTACCCGTTACCGACTTATCCGCTTTGAAGCCGAGCGTTGTTGCGCTTGAGCCTTGCGGACAAAATCAAAGTCCGTGTCTTCCGGCTTTAGGGTCTTTGGATACGGTTCAGAATTTTACACAGACCGGCGCGACACAGATTGATTTTGATTTTAATTTGAATAATGGTATCGCGGGCGCGGGGGATGCGCGTCGTTATGCCGGAGCGCAGATTTTATTTGATACCGGAAAACGTTTGTCCATTCCGGCGGGCGGACTTGTTTTGGGCGTTACAGCTACCGGTGTTACTTCCTATAAGATTGAATTGATCGATAACCAAAATCGCAAAGTTTCTTTAAATTCATCCGTGGTGAACGGCAACTTATTGATTACGCGTGACATGATTCAAGCGGCGAATGTGCCCGGTTTTAATGCCGATTACGTTGCGGGTATCGTTTTTGTTTTAGATCAGGCAACGCATACAACCGGACACGTGACGGTTCGTTCTAATGGTTTTGCTTTTACTCCTTCAATCGCCGGAACTGCATTCAATCAGGGCACGTTGGATAGTTTTAGCCAGCTCTTTTTCTTAAACACTTTTAAAGGTACTTCGTCAACCGGGGATAATGACGCGACCGTGACTTCGTCAGCTGTTTCCGGATCTGAGTTTAATTTTAATTTTTCAGTTCCTGATTCGGATGATTACGCGGGAGTTACTTTTGCCGGCGGTGGTTTTGATAATTCAGCTTTGGTTCCTAAAAACATTACGATTTCCGCGGTTGCCGGTAATGTGCAGATTGCCGCCACCGGGTTTGCGGGCGCTCTTTATCAGTTGGAATACAGCACGAATTTAACAACCTGGAATGTTGCAAAAACCAATATCACGGTGAATGGTTCGAACCAGCTCATTACAGTTGATGATGGAACCATTGTTACTCCGGAAGGTGTGATTCTCCCGCATCCTTTTCAGTCGGGAGTTCCCAGCCGCTTTTATCGTTATTCTCTTATGTCAGGACAGCTTGGAACATTTGTCGGACAAACTGTGAATGTCGGCAACACGCTGACTTTGGGCTTGGAAGGTCCTGCCGGAAAACAACTCAAACTTGAAATTCGCGACATTACTGGAAAACAGTACGACGTTCTTTTAAATCTTACCGGCGCACCTCAAAATTACGCGATTGATTTAGCTTCATCCGGGTTGGATGTTACCGAAATTGCCATGGTTAACTTTGTGACGGAGAAAGATCGCTCAGGAGGTTCCGGAGCCGTTCGAGTTTTTGCGAATAATATTCAGTATAACGCCGCTCTTGCGCCGGATGCCTCTGTAACATCCGCAACGACAAGCCTTGGATTAAAGGACGCGGTTAATTTTGCTTCGTCAGCTCCTGCCGCGACATCCTCGCTCACTAAAGTAAGCGCGTCAGAATATAACCTGACGTTTAATGTTGCAACGGATGATAGTTATGCCGGCGGGATTATGACATTTGATGATTTTGGTACGGATCCTACGAAAGAGTTTTCAGATTTGAGTGGGCTTACAAATTTAGACATTGGCCTTGCTCTTTCAGCGGGAACAGGATTGATTGTACTTGAGATAGAAGATATCAACGGAAACAAAGATACAGTAACTTTGACCGGAGTTGATACAACACAGCGATTTTGGCGTGTTCCACTTTCTAGTTTCGACAGCTTAACTTTGGACAAAACCAAGATTCGTGGAATTAATACAGTTGTTTTGCAAGACAATGTAACTAGCCCTAATGCAATATTAAATGTGAGGCTTGGCAGTTATTATTTTCTGTCGACTGTGATCCCGACGACGGATGCATTGACAAACTTTATGGGAGCGGCTATCGCGAACGCGATAGAGCCTGCGGGATTTAACACGGTGATCGGATTCACACAGACAAGCGGGAATCAGTTTAGTTTTAGTTACAACTTAGCGAATGGCACGGGAAATAATCGTTGGGCAGCGGGAGTGGTTGAGTTAACCGCGCCGCATGATTTAACAGTGCTTAACTCAAGTATTGTCTTAAGTGCGACATCGACGACGGGAAATTTCACGGTTGAAGTGCAGGATGATTCCGTGCCCGCGAAAGTGATCAAGCTTGTCGGCAGTAACGGGAAGTTTATTATTACGAAAGCGATGTTAGATGCCGCGGCATTAACGCAGGGGGTTGTAGGATTTAACGCGGCAAAAATCAGCCGAGTGGTGTTTATAGCGGACAATGCGATGGATACGGTTGGGACGATCACAGTGGATGCAGTCAACCTCAACTATGCGCCGACGGTGACACCAAGTACAGCCGCGTTAACTGATTTTATGGGAGCAGCTACCG
>ERZ761609.608-NODE-608-length-39745-cov-37.961048_pt1 | contig 39745 bp, 46 predicted proteins | sample MGYA00511163_ERZ761609 | MGnify/ENA primary metagenome ERZ761609 (study PRJEB28899, sample SAMN02445070) | bioreactor sludge metagenome | biome: EBPR sludge | place: Australia: Brisbane, Thorneside Wastewater Treatment Plant | collected 2011-12-16 ...
CCCAACCAGCCCAACCAGCCCAACCAGCCCAACCAGCCCAACCAGCCCAACCAGCCCAACCAGCTTGGCCAGCTGACCCCGTTCAGTGCTGACAACCCATTTGTGCAAGGCAATCAGCCCAAGCCAAAAGAAACTGTCGACGAAGCCGTCAACAAGTTCAAATCCAATTTCGACGCCATCAACTGGGACTACGCCGTCATCGAGCGCCTCAACAAGCAAACCCTGGTCAACCAGCTCATCCCCTTCAACCTCGGCAAAGCCGTGCTGGGCAAAGACCCCGCCCACAACCTCGAGCTGCATGCTGGCGATGTCGTCACCGTCTTCAGCCAGAAAGACCTGCGCCTGCCCGCTGAAAAGCAGCTGCGTCTCGTCAGGGTAGAGGGCGAAGTGGCCGCCCCCGGCATCTACCCAGCACTGCCCGGCGAAACCATGCCACAGCTCCTGCGCCGCATCGGCGGCTTCACGCCCCAGGCCTACGTGTTCGGCACAGAATTCAGCCGCGAGTCCGTCCGCAAACAACAGCAACAAAACCTGGACCAGCTCGTAAATCGGCTCGAAGCCTCCCTCAGCAGCCAGGGCAACCTGCAAATTTCCAACCTCAATGCTGACCAGGCTTCACGTGCTACAGCCCTCATGGAGCAGCAACGCCAAAACCAGCAGCAGCAAATCAACCGCATGCGCGCCCTGCGCAGCAACGGCCGCGTCGCGCTAGAAATGCCTGTGGCGCAGGCCGATCTGGCAGCCCTGCCAGCCTTGCCGCTGGAAGATGGCGATCACATCGTCGTTCCCTCCACGCCCAGCTTCGTGGCCGCCTACGGTGCGGTCAACAATCAGAACGCCATCGTCTACCGCCCAGGCCGCACCGTGGCCGACCTCATCCGCGTAGCCGGCCTGTCTGAAGATGCCGATGCCGACCAGGCCTTTGTGTTAAGGGCAGACGGCACCGTCGTCGCCCGCAAAACCGCCAGCAGCAGCTGGCTGGGCGGCGGGTTCGACAGCCTGGCTCTCATGCCCGGCGACACGCTGGTCGTCCCCCCCAAGGTCGACCGCGAAACCTTCTGGACCGTCTTCATGCGCAACGCCAAAGACATCACGCAAATCCTCTCCAACCTCGGCCTGGGCGTCGCAGCCTTGCGTTCGCTGTAAGCCGGGGGCCGTCGCATGAACCCAAACACCGAAAACCAATCCATCGCTGAAGACGACGAAATTTCCCTGCTCGATCTCCTCCAAACCATTGCCGAAAACATCAAACTGCTGGTGTTAGGCCCCCTGGTCGTGGGTTTAGCCGCATTGGGCATCAGCTTTACCATTCCCCCCACCTACACCGCCAACACACGCTTCCTGCCCCCCCAGCAGCAGGCCAGCGCTGCGGCCAGCATGCTGCAAAGCCTGGGTGCACTCGGTGGCCTGGCCGGTGCCGCAGCAGGCATAAAAAGCCCGGCAGACCAATACGTCGCCTTCCTCAAAAGCCGCGCCGTGCAAGACCCGCTCATCGAGCAGTTCAACCTCGTTCAGCGTTACGAATCGAAGCTGAAAGAAGACGCCCGCAAAGCGCTCGCCACCAACGCACGCATCAGCAGCGGCAAAGATGGCCTCATATCCATCGAGGTTGACGACTCTGACCCCGCCGTGGCCGCAGATCTGGCCAACGCCCACGTCACCCAACTGGGCACCTTGCTCAACCGCCTGGCCGTCACCGAGGCCCAGCAACGCCGCGTGTTTTTCGACAAGCAGTTGCAAGCTACCAAAGCCAACCTGGCCCAGGCTGACGCCGCCTTGCGCGCCACCGGTTTGTCCACAGACGTGCTCAAGGCCCAGCCCCAAGCGGCCGTCACCGCCCTGGCCCAATTACAGGCGCAAATTTCCGCACAGGAAGTCAAAGTGGCCAGCATGCGTGGCTACCTGACCGAAAGCGCGCCAGACTTCAAACAAGCCATGACCGAGCTCGCAGCACTGCGCGCCCAAATGGGCAAGGTAGAGGCAAGCGCAACAACGTCGTCTGCAAGTGGGGTAGGGCAGTCCAACTACATCTCCCGCTACCGCGACTTCAAATACCACGAAGCCCTGTTCGAGCTCTTCGCCAAACAATACGAAATTGCGCGGGTAGACGAAGCGCGCGAAGGTGCCGTCATCCAGGTGCTCGACGCCGCCACCCCGCCCGAGCGCAAGTCCAAGCCCAAAAAAGCCCTCATTGCCATCATCGCCACACTGGCCACCGGTTTTGTGTTGTTGCTATTTGTGTTCGTCCGCCAGGCGTTCAGAAACGCTGGCCAAAACCCCGAGTCTGCAGCCAAGTGGCAGTCCATTCGCCAGGGTTTCGGTTTCAAGGCCTGAGGTCCGGTTTGTCCACCGCCACGCCACAGGGGGTGCCTGCAAGCAACCCACCCACCTCGGCCAACGCCCTACCACCTTCCGCCAGCCACGCTGCAGTCGGCTCTGCGGCATTGCTGGCATTTCTGGCTGCAGCCTGGTTCATCAGGGTGGTCAATCCGTTTCAGGGTGTGCTGGTGCTGTCGGCCATGTTTGTCATGGCCGCAGTGGCTTTGGCTGTGGTGGTGGTTGACGTGGCCTGGCTCAAGGCCCACCGCCGGCCTTCCACCGGCATCAGCTGGGCCCACAACCAGCCCAGCCTGGCCCGCACCGCTGTCAAGTTTGTGGGCCTGGTCGGCAGCCTGGGTTTTGTCGGTGGCCTGTACTGGCTGCTGCCTGAATACAAAGGCGACTTCTACACCACTTATTACCACATGCTGGCCACCCTGGTGCCAGTCTGGCTTGTCTTGGCTGTGCCATATATCTACTGGGTTGACAGGCACATGCCCATGCCTTTCGATGGGTACTGGCACCTCGGCCAAGCCCTCCTGGGCCGGTGGCAGCAGGTTGACCGGCACGAACTGGGCCAACACCTGCTGGGCTGGCTTATCAAGGGCTTTTTCTTCCCGCTCATGTTCACCTACATGTGCAACGACCTGGCCCGCTTCATGACGTGGGACGTCGCCCACTTCAGCAAACCCGGCTTCCAGCCTTGGTTCGACGCCATTTATGCCATGCTTTACTTCATCGACGTAGGCTTGGTCACCGTTGGTTACTTGCTGTCTCTCCGCATCACAGACACCCATTTGCGCAGTGCCGAGCCCACCATGCTGGGCTGGGTGGTGGCCTTGGTGTGCTACCAGCCGTTTTGGTCGGTCATCGGTACGCGCTATTTGGCCTACGAAACCACCTTCAAATGGGGTGCCTGGCTGGCAGACCACCCCGTGGCCTACACCCTTTGGGGCAGCACTATTTTGGTGTTGACGGGCATTTACGTATGGGCCACCGTTATATTCGGGGCCAGGTTTTCCAATCTCACGCACCGCGGCATCATCACCAACGGGCCCTATCGCTACACCAAGCACCCTGCTTACATCGCCAAAAACCTGTCGTGGTGGCTCATTGCCATACCGTTCATGCAAACCGGTTGGGCAGAGGCCTTGCGTCTGTGTGCGCTGCTGCTGTTGCTCAACGCCGTGTATTGGCTGCGTGCCAAAACGGAAGAAAATCACCTGTCAGCTGACCCCACCTATGTGGCCTATAAAGCTTGGGTGCAAGCCCATGGCATCTTCAGGTATTTGGCCTTCTTAGTGGGGTCGAAAGTGCAGGCCACCAAATAGATTTGAAACGCCGTGGCTGGCGTTGTGTTCCAATGTGCCCCCACGTAAAGCAGGGTCGGGTACAGCGGTAGCGTGCCTGCTTCCGACAACAGGCTGCTGCGCCCCTTTTTGTTGTTCTTTGTACTTTGATATGATTAATTTGAATCAAACTAAACTTGCTGTAATTGGTCTAGGCTATGTTGGCCTTCCGCTGGCTGTCGAATTTGGCAGGCACCGGCCTGTGGTGGGCTTCGACATCAATTTACGGCGCGTAGACGAACTGCGCAGCGGGCAAGACAGTACCCTCGAAGTGACCCCGCAAGACTTGGCAGATGCCAAACACCTAGCCTACAGTTCAGAGTTGGCTGGCCGGTTGGCCGTGCGACATGGACCCCATCATGGCGCTGGCCCAGCAACACGGCCTGAAGGTGATTGAAGACTGCGCTCAGGCGCACGGCGCGCGTTACAAGGGCCGCAGCGTGGGCAGCATTGGCCTTGTGGGCGCATGGAGCTTTTGCCAGGACAAAATCATGACCACGGGTGGCGAGGGTGGCATGGTCACCACCAACGATGAGGCTCTGTGGCGCAGCATGTGGAGCTTCAAAGACCACGGCAAGAGTTACGAGGCGGTGTACGAGCGCCAGCACCCCCCCGGCTTCAGGTGGGTGCACGAAAGCTTTGGCACCAACTGGCGCATGCTTGAAATGCAAGCGGCCATTGGCCGCATTCAACTGCGGCGCATGGCGCAGTGGACGGCGGCACGCACCGCCAACGCCGCCGTGCTGGCCCAGGCGCTGCAACCGTTTGCCGGCCCCACTGGCGTGGTGCGCCTGCCCGCGTTTGCCTGCGGCAGCGGTGGCGAAGATGGCAGCAGCGGTTGCCGCAGCAGTGGCGGCGGCCAAGCGCCGTGCACTGCGGGGTGTGTGCATGCCCAGTACAAGGCCTATGCCTTTGTGCGCCCTGAAAACCTGGCCCCCGGCTGGAGCCGCGACCGCATCGTGCAAGAAATCAACGCGTTAGGTGTGCCGTGCTACCAGGGCAGTTGCTCTGAGGTCTACCTTGAAAAGGCGTTTGACGGCACGGGCTGGCGGCCCGAGCCACGTTTGCCGGTGGCCAAAGCGCTGGGCGAAACCAGCCTGATGTGGCTGGTGCACCCCACACTCACCCAGGCCGAAATAGCCCGTACGGCAGAGGTCGTGGCGCAGGTGTTGCGGCAGGCGTCTGTGGGTTGAGTTATCAATAGAAAATGTCTCTACCTCTTTATTGGCGTGTGTTGTTAGCTATTAACAAAATGAATGTGTCAAGCGGGTCTCCAGCGTTAACCAGCCGCACGGCTAAGCTGCTGTTTGTGCTGGCGTTGCTGGTCACGCTGGTGAGTTTGCTGGCCACCGGCGCGCAGGTGCTGGTGTTCAAGGTGTGGGTGGCATCGTGGTTGCCCTTTGCGGCGCAAGTTGACGCGGCTGACATGTCGCAAAACTCTGACAAGCTGGTGCACGCCACCATGTTTGCCTGCATGGGTTATCTGGCCGTCAGGGGCTGGACGCAGCGCCGCCACCTGGCCTGGGTGCTGCTGGGCGTGCTGTGGCTGGCCCCGCAAACCGAGTGGCTTCAGGCCTATATTCCCGGCAGGGGGGCTGACTGGGCCGATGTCTTGGCCGATGTCTTGGGCTTGGCGCTGGGTGTGGTGTGTTCGTGGGTGCTGCACCGCGCCAAGCGCGGCGCAGCGGCGCAACAGCCAAATGGTGAATTGCCTGGCCAGCCAGCACCCGTGGTCAACGGTGCGCGGTTGGGGCAAACCCTTGGCATTTCCACGTTGACAACCGCAAGCTGTGGCTCGACATCAAAGTGCTTTGGCTCAAGGTTAAAAAAAGTGCTGGTGCGCGATGGCATCAGTGCCGCAGGCGAGGCCACCATGGCCAAGTTCACTGGGCGTGAGTCCGCTAGCTCTGGTCGAGGGCAATGAATCGGTGTTGCCAGGAGTGGCCGCCATGAGGTGGACGTGCCAGAATGGCCTGTTAAATTTTTCAATGGTGCACAAAATGAGCATTCGACTGCCTGCCAATATGTTGGTTTTTATTCGCCAGGTAGTGGCCGAGTTGGCAGGGCCAGGTTGTACTGTGCGCCTGTTTGGTTCACGTTTGCATGATGTCGCCAAAGGCGGCGATGTGGATTTGTTGCTGGAGCTGCCTAGCATGCCACCCAACCCCGCTGGGTTGGCCGCACAGGTGTCAGGGCGTATTTCGCGGGCCATGCAGGGCCGAAAGGTGGACGTGTTGGTGGTTGCTCCGGGTTTAATGCGGCTGCCGATTCACGAGGTGGCGCTCAGCGAGGGGTTGTTGCTGTGAACCTTCCGACGTCAGTCATTCAGCGGTTGCAGTTTTTGTGCAGAGTGACCGAGCGTGAAAGCAAGCTCCTGCAGCAAACCAGCCAGCGCTTGTTTGTACCTGTGTTCTCTGTTGATTGGGTGCGCCAACTGGATGCCCAGCCCGAACTCGGTGAGCGCGTGGACGCTTTTGTCAGCCGTTTTGGTCGCTTGCAAGACACCCTGGGCGACAAATTGTTGCCCGCTTTGTTGGCTGCGCATGGTGAACGTGTAGCAACGGTGGCAGACAATTTGGACAAGGCTGAACGCTTGGGCTGGGTGCCATCGGCAGACAACTGGTTTGCCATGCGTGCCCTGCGAAATCAAATGGTTCATGAGTACGTTGAGGACCCGCTGCTTCTTTTCAGCGCGTTGCAAGCAGGGTACGGGTATTTGCCAGATTTGCTGTTTGCAGTAGAGGCGATGCATTCGCAAGCACGGAAGCGTGGCTGGTTAACGTGATGAATATGTTCTCTCTACGGCTTGGCCGTTTGTGTTTGCGAGACGGCATCAGTGCCGAGGGCGAGGCCACCATGCCCAAGTTCACCGTGGGCAATTCATGACCAAGAAGCACAGCTGTGCTGTGTCTGGCACCGCGGGTTGCGGGCGTGGGGTGTCGCCCACTCTTCCACAGCCAGGCCAAAGCGGGGTGCCCTCAGCTTGGCTGCGCTGTCGTCGGTCAGGCCTCGTACCGGAATCGCAAATCAGGGCTGCAACGTCACCCCTACCCAGTAGACTACCGCACCAGCCACACCACCCCCTGACTGAATACGCACTGGCCGACAGCTTGCAGCGCTGGCAAACCGGCCTGCACGAATGTTTGGGGCTGTGGGTGTATGGCTTCACTCGATGAGCTTGACCGATTCTTGCGCACGGTAAACTGAATAGGTAGCGCACAGCAATCCAACCCGAAAACCCGAACGCGGGTCTGCAGTCATCCACCACCTGACATGACCACTCCCCGACAGGCCGCAGCCAACCGCCGCAATGCTTTGCTCGCCACCGGCCCCAGGTCCGTTGAAGGCAAGCGGCGGTCAGCGCTCAATGCCACCCGGCACGGCCTCTGTACGCCCATCTCGGCATCACCGTGGGCACCGCAATGGCGTGCGCTGGCAGAGTTGCTCATGGCTGACGGGTTCGATGACGCCCAGGCCCATCGGCTGGCCGAATGCATACTCGATTACGAGCGAAACCTGCTGCATCAACGCAACCGCTACCTGTACAGCCTGGGCATGCCGGGCTCAGGCATCGACCCCGCAGCCGCAGGCAGGGCGCAACGAGAGATGGGCGAAAGGATACTGGCCAACATGCCCGCGCGCGGCAGCCCCATCCCGGATGTCAGCCGGAAAAACGCGAAAAGCGCCGCCCGCTTCCTCCTGCGTTTCGGCATCCGCCAGCAAAAGAGGGCAGAGCAGCAGCTCCGCAACGCCGACCGTCACCTCCGCCGCGCAGCCAACCAATTGGTCAAGCAATGCCAGGCTTCAGCCGTTCGAGCATCTGTCATGGCGGCCCGGTGAGCCGAAAGGAGTTCTACTCATGCCCAAACCTGCAGCGTCCAAGCCAACCGCCAGGCACGCCACGCCGTCTGTTTCAGCTTGGTTGGGCAACCCGCAGGTGCTGCCGGGCGAGTCTGCGGCACAGTACCAGGCCAGCTTGCAGGGGCTGATTGAAGAGTTAGAGGCCAAAACGGTCCTCCAGGTCTACCTGGCTGAGAAGATTCACGAGTGCCTCTGGTGGGTGCGCCGGTACGAAGCGCAAAAGCGCGCCACCATCGTGGCCGAGATGGCCCGCATCGCTACAAGTGGTTCCCGTACCAGTGTCTCCGATAGAGAAGCTTTGGTCATCAAGCTGTTGAACAGCGGCGAATCTGAAGACCTCGACACCCTGCTCACAATGTTGAAGGGCATCCACCACACGCCCGAATCACTGCAGCAAAAAGCCATGGACCGCGAATCAGACAGTCTGGTGCAGCTGGATCAGCAAATCTCCCTGCAAACCAAAATCCTGGCAGGCCTGCAAGCGTCGTACGAAGGCGTAGTTAACCGCAAACTGCTTACAGAGCGCCTCAAACTGCAAAACAGCCTGCTGCGCCGCGACCTTGAAGCCATCAACCTCCCGCATGCTCAGGTGTTGACAGCGGCTTCAGATATTCCAAATGACCAGCCCCCGCCCTGACCACCACGTCTGGACGACAAGCTCAAAGCCAGCTTGAAGAGTTTCCTTCGCCTGCACGCCAGCCTGCGCGCCCATTGCCAGACTTTGGCAATACATGACCATGTCTTTTTTGCTTGACGGGCTGCAAGTCATCAATCCCTGGCAAATGCGCGCCTGACGGGTTTGTTGCAATGCAACCCAGTTTGAATTGCCTTAACCGATCGCCCACTCTTCCACAGCCAGGCCTGGCACCCGGTGGAATTCCCGGGCGTTGTTGGTGATGACAACGCTGTCCTCGGCCATGGCGTGAGCTGCAATCAGCAAATCCATACCCCCTATGGGCATGCCCACGCGCTCCAGCGCGGCGCGGGTTTGTGCGTAATGGTGTGCGGCATCCAACGGCCAAGGGCGCACATCAAAGCCCGCCAACCAAGCTTCAACCGCTGCTGCAAAGCGGGGAACTCCCAGCTTGGCTGCGCCAAACCGCAGTTCTGCTGCCACGATGGCTGACAGCCACAACTGCTCGCGCTCCAGCCGGGCAAAACGCTCAACCATTTCGGCTGGACGGCGACGCAAGATGTAGCTGCAAATGTTGGTGTCAAGAGTGCGACGCATGATGGCTCATTTGCTCCAGTCGCGTACCTGTGCAGGCGCATCTTGCCGGTCGGCCAAAAAGTCATCGGGCAAGGTATCGGTGCTGGCGTAAAAATTTTGCAACCAGCGGCCCATGTCGTGCTCAAGTGGCGTTTCGGGGTGCAGCCAAAGGTCGTTGCCAATTTGTTCAACCCGTACCTCTTTGGCATGCAAACGCATCTTGGCAGGCAAACGCAGGGCCTGGCTTCGGCCACTCATGAAAACTCTGGCTGTTATGCTCATGACTTACTCCACTGTAATATGACATTGCAATATTACAACAGGCTCAATGGTGTCCTGTGCTGGCCCAGCAAACCAAGTGCCTGCAGGCCCACATTTCGGGCAGCTAACATCAAGCCACGATCCGGAACTCGGTGGCCTTGGCAATAGGCCGCACATGACGGCTCTCCCGCTTCATCTCCACAAAACCGTAGTTGGACATCGTCTTGAGAGCATCCCATGCCCCGGGGGGGGCGCGGCGTTCGCGGAGAAACGAGGGGGTGTGTTTGCGTTAAAAAGTGAACGGTAGCGCCGAGCTGACCGAAATAGCATTGGTGCGAGCTCAGCAGCGGTGACAGCCGCTGTGGAGCGAACCCGCCTTAGAGCCTGGTCCGGGGATCGTCGGCGACAGTGGTGAGCACAGAGATGTGCATCCCGTTCATGAGATCGAGTCGAATTCGACGACTCCCATGGCGCTGCCGTTCGTCAACCATTTTGGAGCAAATGATGGCCATGCGCAAACGCGAAGAAGAGCTGGTGTTTCCCAACGCTGCGGGCATTGATGTAGGAGCCTCAAGCCACTGGGTGGCAGTTGGCGGGCAAAGTTGTGGCGAGCCGGTGCGTGAGTTCGGTGCGATGACAGACGACTTGAACGCCATGGCCGACTGGCTGCTGTCGTGCGGGATCGATACGGTCGCATTGGAGTCCACAGGCGTGTACTGGATACCGGTGTACGAGGTGCTGCAGCAGCGCGGGCTCAAGGTCTTTTTGGTCGATGCCCGTCAGATGAAGTACGTACCCGGACGCAAGAGTGACGTGCAAGACTGCCAGTGGCTGCAGCGCCTGATGAGCCAGGGCTACCTGCGTGCAGCGATTCGCCCCGGCGAAGAAGTCTGTGTGGTGCGTGCGGTGGCCCGTCAGCGCGACGTGCTGCTCATCGAACAGGCCAGCTGGGTACAGCGCATGCAAAAGGCACTGGTGCAAATGAACATCCAACTCACCGAGGTGCTCACTGACGTGATGGGCACCACCGGTCAGGCGATCATTCGCGCCATCGTGGCCGGTGAGCGAGACCCCAAGGTACTGGCCCGTCACCGTCATGTGCGGGTCAAGGCCAGCGAGCAAGACATTGCCAAGGCGCTGACGGGCAACTGGCGCGACGAACATCTGTTCGTGCTGGGCCAGGCATCGGCGATGTACGACGACATTGCCCGCCACCTCAACGAATGCGATACCAAACTCCAGGGGCTGCTCACTCAGCTCGGCCAAGCCCAGGTTGATCTGGGCAAGATGCCACGCGCGGGCAGCAAGACGCGCTCAAGCTTTGATGCGCGCCAGATACTGGCCAACTGGGCAGGCGTCGACCTCACGCGCATCAATGGACTGGGTCTGGCTGCGGTGATGAAGATCTTGTCGGAGGTCGGCCCAGACCTGAGCCGCTTTGCCAACGTCAAACACTTCTGTTCGTGGCTGGGTCTGTGCCCAGGCACAAAGATCAGCGGTGGCAAGGTATTGTCGAACAAGACCAAGCGTTCGGGCAACCGGGTGCGCCAGGCGTTGAAGATGGCAGCGATGAGTCTGTCGCACAGCGACTCGGCACTGGGTGCGTTTTACCGCCGAATGTCAGCCCGCATGGACAAACCACGCGCCAACACGGCCACGGCCCACAAGCTGGCTCGCTGGTGTACTTCATGCTGACTCGAGTTGAGGCCTATGTCGATCAAGGCCAAGAGCACTACGAGGTGTTGCAGCGACAGCGCAGCATTGCCGCACTCCAGCGTCGCGCTTCGGCCCTGGGCTTTGTCGTGACGCCAACGCCTGTACCGCACCCAGCTTGAAACTACCCCTCACATCTGTTTTGTTTCTCATGAGTCCGGGACAGGTTACCCGGCTTGCGCCCAGTCATTTCCGCCAGCGTCGATATGGACTGGGGCTTGGTGTCTTGTATCACTTTCAGCAAGGCGCGGTTTTCGTCACTCAGCACCTCGGCCAGCGACCGCATTGATGTGAACCAGATCTTGGGCTCGGTGGTCTTGGGTTTGTACTCCCCGCGTGCAATGGCCAGCATGCGCTCGCGGATACGGTCCTGCGGCAGGATTCCAACGACGATGGCTTTCATGATTTTTTGATCTCCGATAACACGCGATCGACTTCATTGAAAAAGTCTGCCAATAACTGGTGAGCATCACGGAACTCGTAGGGCACACCTTGGGCGCTGACGTGGCGATGCTTGTGGTCATAAGGCAGCCGCGTGCCAGCGTACTTGAACTTCTTGGGCGGCTTGACGGCGTGGGCGTTGTCGTAGCCCAGAATCCGCTTGCCGTATGGGGCTCATGCAAGGTCAGCGAGTAACGAATGCCATGAGGGATGTCCAGTGTGACCACCACCCGCCACGCTTCGATCTTGATCCAGTAGCCATTGCCCTGATCAATGACCTGGTCATGGAGTTCGACAAGAGTAGCGATCCCAGGGTCCTTACGTATATCCTGAGTCTATCAGCGGTTGATAAGGTTTGTCGGCCTTTGTTAAGCACTGCGCAACGAACCGATGCCGTCAAATGATTACAATGCAATCATTGAAATCACTTATGGGGCTACTTGTGAGCAGCATCACCATCCGTAACCTTGACGACAAGCTCAAAGCCAGTTTGCGCATGCGAGCTGCAAGTCACGGCGTATCCATGGAGCAGGAAGTCCGCAACATTCTGCAAAATACATTGGCCGCTGACGCCAACACGCCCGATGGGTTAACGTTTTCCCAGCGCATCAACCAGCGGTTCAAAGGCCTTGGGCTTGAAGAGCTTCCAATGCCTGTACGCCAGCCTGCGCGCCCATTACCTGGCTTTGACAAGCCATGACCTTGGGTTTTCTGCTGGACACCAATGTGCTGTCAGAGCTGATGCGTCAATTTCCCAATCCAATGGTCACGGCTTGGCTGGACAGCCAGGCCATCAACCAGCTACAGACCAGTGCAGTGTCGCAAGCAGAGATTTTGGCGGGTATAGCCGGGTTGCCTGCAGGCCATCGCCGTGAGGTGCTTGCCAAAGGTGCAGATGCACTTTTTCATCAAGATTTCAGTGGGCGTTGTCTGGTTTTTGGCAGTGCAGCTGCCGAGCGGTTTGCATGGGTTCGTGCACAGCGACAGCGGGCAGGCAGGCCTGTCAGCACCGAAGACGCCCAAATAGCAGCCATTGCCTTGGCTGCCAATCTGACGCTTGTCACGCGCAACACCAAAGATTTTGAAGCCATTGATGGATTGGAAGTCATCAATCCCTGGCAATTGTACTGAACAATGATCAGCAAGCTATTGTGAATGAGATCGGCATACAGGCGCTTTTTCGATATGCCCACGGTTTGGGCAAGCTGTACCCCGCACTGGCCGAGTGCGAGCTGCATCGCAAACGCCTCCTTGAAGCAGCGGTATCAACCCCCGCTTGCGCCAGGTGAAAAATGTCTATAATATACATTAATTGTGTACATGAGAGGTTTTTCATGCCCATGTCTATTGCCCAATCCCGTCAGCAGTTCTCTGCCCTGATCGCGGCGGCGCAGCATCAACCCCAAGTCATCACCAACCGTAACGCGCCGGTGGCGGTGTTGGTGTCGGCCGACTACTTTGCCCGCACTGAGAGTGCTGCAAAGCCCGTTGCCGACAGCTTTTACAGCCAGGTGCTGCAACTTCGAGAGGCCTTTGCACCAACAGACAATGCTGGGCTTGATGGGCCCAACCCATGCGCCCACCAAGCGGTTTGGCAGCGGGCCAATGCCTTTGCTGACCCTTCTTGAGGCGGACTTTGCATGAGCGCCCATATCGTTCTGGCAGACACCAACGTGATCGGTGAGTTGGTCAAGGGCAGCCCCAATGCGCAGGTCATGCGCTGGCTGCAGTCGGTGCAAGCCATGGCCATCTCAGCCGTCACATTGGATGAGGCTCACTTTGGGCTGGCTTGGCAGCCCAACAACCGCAAACTGGCGTTGTTCAACGCCTTGGTGCAGCGTCTGCATGCGGTTTACCCCATCACGCCCGCCATTGCACAGCGAGGTGGGGTACTGCGCGGTCAGTTCCAGGCCCAAGGCATCACGCGCAGCGCCCCTGACATGTTGATTGCAGCCACTGCTATCGAGCACCAGTTGGTACTGGCCACCCGCAATGTGCGCGACTTTCTGGGCTGTGGCGTGCAAGTCGTCAACCCTTTTGATGGTTTTTGAGCCGCAGATTCATGGGCACACACGTCGGCTGGTTCTTCTGCACTCTGATCAAGACGACAATTGCCGCCACCGCCCCATGCAAAAATCAACTCGCTCGCTGCTGTCTTATCGGGGCAGCTGTTCAGAGGCACTCAGGCTGAGCACTGAATTTACTTCTCAAAACGCCGATAAACTGGTGTACACCGGCACAACAAGTGAATGGTCAAGGTCGGGCTTAAACAAAGTGTCGTGGTGCCGTTCTGTGCAAAAGTTGGTTGGAGCACCCAGTTTCCTGTTGGTGTTGCATGTAACGCAAGGGGTGTGTACGGTGTTACATGTAACGAAGGGAGGTCAGCATGGCACATGTAAATCAAAGAGTTCAGAAGCACCGCGAAGCACTTCGCATGGCTGGGCTTCGTCCAGTTCAAATCTGGGTGCCTGACACGCGCCGCCCGGATTTCGCGGATGAGTGCCGCCGCCAGTGTCTGCTTGTGGCTCAAGCCGACAGTGCCGACACCGCCATGCAGCAGTACATGGATGAAGCCTTGGCAGACGTGGACGGTTGGACTGAATGATGCGCGGCAACCTTGTGACCGTCGCCATGCAAGGCGACTTTGGCAAGCCACGCCCCGCGCTTGTTGTTCAGGCTAACCAGTTCAGCGAGCACAGCAGCGTTACCGTGCTGCCTGTCACCAGAACACTTGTTGCCGCACCGTTGCTGCGCATCACGGTTCATCCGAGCGCAGAGAACGGCTTGCAGAAACCATCACAGGTGATGGTGGACAAGGCCATGACTGTGAAGCGTGACAAGCTAGGCCCAACCCTCGGGCGTATGGATGCCGAAGTGTTGATGGAGGTTGAGCGTTGCTTGGCCGTGTTTCTAGGTATTGCCCACTAGGGCCTTCGAGAATTTCAACCAACTGAAAATAACCATCGCCATGCGCCTGACAACTTTACAGATTCAAAGCATCAAGCAAGTGGCTGCTGAAGTCTTGGGTGACCAGGCGCGTTTGATGTTGTTTGGCTCCAGGGTAGACGACACCCGTCGCGGTGGCGACATCGACCTGTATGTGGCCGCACCGGTACTGCCACCACAGGCACAGACGCAAGCCAAACTGGAGTTCTTGGTCAAACTCAAACGCCAGATTGGCGAGCAACGCATTGACCTGGTGTTTGCGCCTGCGCCAGGTCAGCCCCAATGGCCCATCCACGCAATAGCGCAGCAAACGGGCATTCCTTTGTAAAGCCAATGACGCCTTCTGACCTCATTGCCTTCAAACTGCAGCCTGCACTGGCTGAGTGCGAGTTGCATCGCAAACGCCTCCACCAGGCCTGGCTTGAAGCCAGTGGGTTCGATGTTTTCAAGCCCAACTCAAGCTGCTTGCCCACAGAACCCGAGGTGCGCACCCTGGACCAATTGGTGTTCAGGTTTGGCCGCCTCCAGGATGCCATGGGCACCCGGTTGCTGCCCGCCTTGCTGCAACTCACCCAAGAATGGCAAGACAACGAGCCGTTCATCGACAAGCTCAACCGGGCCGAAAAGCTGGGCATGTTGCCCAGTGCCGAGCAGTGGCAGCTGCTGCGCGAGCTGCGCAACCAAACCGCACACGAATACCCGTCCCACCCTGAGCTGGTATTGGCCAATTTGCATCAACTGCTCAACCATGTACCCATGCTGGAGCAAGCCCACCTGCAACTGGCACAGGCAGTTGCAAGGGTCATCGGTGCAACAGCCAATGGGTGAAGTGCACGGTCACGCACGGTTGGCCAACGGCATGCGTTTGGGCTGAGTGCCAGCACAGTGCCGGGCAGGTGGTCAGGATGCACAGTGGTCACACAACCGCAGTTGGCTGTTACAGCAATGCCGAGCTGCGCGGCCGCGCATTTGAGCTGGCGGTGGGCTGTGAGCTGCTGCAACAGGCATCGCCTATCATCATCACGTAATGCCACCTGCGTGACCAGTTTTACAAAACGAACCCACTCTCAAGTCCAACATGCACCGTCTATTGAATCAGCTGGCCGAGCCAGCACTCGCTTTGCCTCGCGGTCTCAAACGGGGTGTGGCCCTCGTCTTGGACGCATTGCTGTGTCTGTTGTCAGTGTGGCTGGCCTTCGCGTTGCGCCTGGGTGAAGAGCCTGCGTTGTCACCCGCGGTCGGCTGGGCGGCGCTGGTGGCCGTGTGCGTGGCGTTGCCGGTGTTCATCACCTCGGGTCTGTACCGGGCCATCTTCCGCTACAGCGGGCTCCCCGCCATGGTGGCAGTCGCCAGGGCCATGTTGATGTACAGCCTGGTGTACGTCGGCGTGTTCGGCGTGGTGGGCGTGCAGGGCGTGCCCCGCACGGTGGGCCTCATCCAGCCGCTCGTACTGTGGATGCTGGTGGGGGCTTCGCGGGCAGGGGCCCGAATCTGGTTGGGCGGCTTGTACCACCGGCAACTGCGGATGGCGGCCATGCCGCAAGCCCTCATATACGGCGCAGGCCATGCCGGGCGTCAATTGGCTGCTGGCATGGCCAACAGCCCTGAAATCAGGGTGGTCGGTTACCTCGACGACGACGACCGTCTGCACGGTCACATGCTCAACGGCCTGCCTATCCACAACCCGGCCGACCTCCCCGAGTTGTTGGCCGACACACCTGTCACCGATGTGCTGCTCGCCTTGCCGTCGGTATCGCGCCAGCGCAGGAACGAAATCATCAACACCCTCAAGCCCCTCAAAGTGTCGGTGCGCACGTTGCCGGGGCTCAGCGACCTGGCCACCGGCAAGGTCAACCTGAGCGACGTGCGCGAGCTCGACATCGACGACCTGCTGGGCCGCGAACCGGTCAAGCCCAACGGGCTGTTGCTCAACCTCAACACCCACGGCAAGGTGGTGCTGGTGACCGGTGCGGGTGGCAGCATTGGCAGCGAGTTGTGTCGCCAGATTCTGGCGACCTCTCCCCAAAAGCTTTTGCTGGTCGAAATGAGCGAGTTCGGTCTCTACCAGATCCATCAGGAAATCGTGGCCACTCTGTCAGGTCAGCGCCCGCTCGACAGCCAGGCCACGACCGGGGGGCTGGAGGTCGAGGTGGTGCCCTTGCTGGCGTCTGTTTGCGACGACGTGCGCATGCATGAAATCATGGACACGTGGCGGCCCCACACGGTGTACCACGCTGCCGCCTATAAACACGTTCCGCTCGTCGAGCACAACCCGGCGGAAGGTGTGCGCAACAACGTATGGGGCACCCGCGTGTGTGCCGAAGCCGCGTTGCGCAACGGTGTGCGCAACTTCGTGCTCATCAGCACCGACAAGGCGGTTCGGCCCACCAACATCATGGGTGCATCCAAGCGGCTGGCCGAATTGGTGTTGCAGGCGTTGGCCGAGGCTCACCCTCCCCAGGCACGTGCCCACGGGGCGCGAGACAGTGCGCGGGTACCGCGCACCTGCTTCTCCATGGTACGGTTTGGCAATGTCCTGGGGTCCAGCGGGTCGGTGGTCCCATTGTTTCGCGAGCAAATCAAGAACGGCGGCCCGGTCACGCTCACGCATGCGGACATCACGCGTTACTTCATGACCATTCCTGAAGCAGCCCAACTCGTCATACAAGCCGGTGCCATGGGCAGTGGCGGCGATGTGTTCGTGCTTGACATGGGGCAACCCGTCAAAATCATCGACCTGGCCCGGCGCATGGTCGAACTGTCAGGTCTCACGGTCAAGGACGCATCCAACCCCGATGGCGACATTGAACTCTTGGTCACCGGTTTGCGGCCTGGCGAAAAGCTGTACGAAGAATTGCTCATCGGCGACAACCCCAAGCCCACGCAGCATGGTCGCATCATGAAGGCGCACGAACATTTTGTGCCGTGGACGGTGTTGCAGCAAAAGCTCGACGCCCTGAGTGCGGCCATGAGCGTCAACGACGTGCCCGTCATCCGCAGCATGTTGCAGGAGTTGGTATCAGGCTACCAGCCCAGTGGTCATGTGGTTGACTGGATTCACCTGGCGCAAGAGCAACACGCAGCAGCCTCTCTAGGCTGAGGTTGTCATGCCAGGTTAAGGGGCGTGCAGGACGCCCTGTCGGCTTGAGGTGTGTGCGGCGTCTCAGCCAGCTACTTTGCGCACCGCGTTGGGCTCAATGGTCAGAGCAACCGGTTTGCTGAGCAGGTTCAGCAGCACCATCACCCGGCCTTCGCCATCGGTTGTCTGATAGAGGGCATCCAGCCCTGCAAAGGGGCCTTGGGTCACCACGAGGGCATCGCCTTCCTTGAAGGCACGCACCACCAATGGGCTGTCAGCACACTGGTTCCTGATATGGGCTACCAGGTTGTCACCCACTTTGGCAGGAGTTTGACCAAAGGTCACCAGCCTGCTCACGCCCAATGTAGACCGAATAGGAGACCAACTTTGTGCCTGGCTCCCGGTACCAAGTCGGATGAACAGGTACCGCGGAAACAAAGGCTCTTCAACCACCTGCAGTGCGTCTTTGCGGATGCGCTCCACCCGCGCCAGCGGCAAAAAGCATTCGTACCCTTGACGCTCAAGGTTGTCCAGCGCCAGCCGCTCCTGACGGATTTTGGTGTGGATCAGATACCAGTGATTCAATTTGCTCTCCCGTTCCCTGTTGACGTCTTATGGGGCCTTTGAGGCCACAGCTGAGTATATCCATCCGGTTGACTGGTTTGCTTTGAAAGGGGGTTAGGGCCTTCGCCCTCCCAAGCTGCTTCGCCCGTTCGTCACTGGCCCATCTGCTAGCTTGCAGCGTTGGGTCAGCTGAACTTGGCAGCCAGCGGGGGCAACAACACCAGGGCACCGACGGCCACAGCTGCAAACGTCGCCAGCAGAACCGCCCCGGCCGCCAGGTCTTTGGCATCACGCGCCAGCGGGTGCCACTGGGGTGAAACCAGATCCACTACCTTTTCGACGGCAGTGTTCAACGCCTCAGCGGCCCAGACACCACCCATGGCCAGCGCAAGCAGGGCCCAGTCGGCGGCAGAAAGGCGCAGCCAGATACCGCACGCACAAACGGCCAGACTGGCCGCCAGGTGAATCCGGGCGTTGGCCTGCGTGCGAATCAGGCAGCCGATGCCTCGCAAGGCATGCCCGAACGAGGCCAGGCGGCTGACGGCACGCTGTGCAGTTGGCACCTGGGCGGAAGGCAATGGGGTTGGATCGGGCTGCATGGTCACCGGTCACACGTGTGGGCACGCCTGGCAACTTCGTTGGCCAGGTCAACAAACGACTCTTCGGCACGTTTGGTCAGCATCGGTTCCGCGAGGGACAGGGGCATCCAGATGGCTGGGGTGATGCCGTTCTGATAGACCAGCTCGGTCCGATCGCCGCTTGTTCTGAGTTGGGCTTGCAGCCACATGTCTTTGACGTCGCCCTGCCTCAACTGACCGGACAGACGCAGTTCAGCCGGCTTGAGTTGCACGTGGTACTCGGTGGTCACGTCTGCCTTGAAAGGTCCCCAGGTCACACGGCCAGTTTGGGTCACCAGAAGTGTGTTGTCCGTTGTGCGTACGGCCTCGCTTCGAGTCAGGTGCCTGATGAATTGTGTTGCATGGCCGTAGTCTGTCATCACGGCCCAAACCACAGGGGCAGGCGCAGGTGTCGCCAGAAGCACGCTCACCACAACCTGCCCGTCTTTCACCCGTGAGCTCACAGTCAGTTCCGCGCCGCACCCGATGGATTCGGCCTCGGCCGCCAGCGGCATCAGCAGAGCCATCGCACAGGCAAGTGTGGGCGTCATCGCCACAAGCAGGGCAGGTAACCGTGGACGGGCCAGCATGCTTCGCTCAAACCACATCAAGAGTATGGATGTCAAAACGCCCCATCTTCAAATCCTGAAAATACTGCCGCAGCGTCAGTTTGACCGTCGTGAACGCAATGTCATCCCAAGGTACGGTTTGCTCGGTGAACAGCCGGGCTTCCTGGGTTTCGTGGCCGGGGTCGAATTCGGTGTTCAACAGTCTGGCACGGTAGTACAGGTGCACTTGTCCCACGCGGGCCACGTTCATCACGGTGAAAAGGCCCAGCATTTCAAAATGGGCACCGGCCTCTTCAGTGGTTTCGCGTGCGGCACCTGCTGATGTGGTTTCGCCCAGCTCCATGAAGCCAGCCGGCAGCGTCCAGTAGCCTTTGCGGGGTTCGATGTTGCGCTTGCAAAGCAGCACTTTTTCGTTGCCGGTACCCCAGAAGGGCACGGTACCCACCACGTTCAATGGGTTTTGATAATGGATGGTGTGGCATGCAGGGCACACGGCGCGCTCGCGGGTGTCGCCGTCGTCGGGCACGCGGTACACCACAGCGGTGCCGCAATGCCTGCAATGTCGAATGGTGTTGGCCTGCATGAAGGAAATGGTTCGGTGTCCGGTCAGTCTATGCGGACCCGCAGGTCACACAACCCGTCCACATGGCCGTGCAAGGTATCGCCGTGGACCACAGCGGCCACACCCTCTGGGGTGCCGGTATAAATCAGGTCGCCGGGCTCCAACCGCCACGCGGCAGACAGGTGGGCGATGGTCTCGGCCACGTTCCAGATCAGTTTGCTCACCGTGCTGGTCTGACGCACAGCACCATTGACCGCCAGTTGAATGCCAGCCTCTGCAATATGCGGTACGTCTCCAGCAGAGGTGATCGGGCCGATGGGTGCCGATTGGTCAAAGCCTTTGCCGATGCACCACGGGCGGCCTTGTTTTTTCATGTCGTTTTGCAGATCGCGTCGGGTCATGTCCAGACCCACGGCGTAACCGAACACGTGTGTCAACGCGTCATCGGCAGAAATGTTTGCGCCGCCTTTGCCGATGGCCACCACCAGTTCAATCTCGTGGTGCAAATTCTGGGTCAGGGGCGGGTAGGCAATCACACCTGTTTGGTCAGACTCGACCGGCACCACCGCATCGGCCGGCTTCAAGAAAAAGAAAGGCGGTTCACGGCCTGTGAACCCCATTTCCTTGGCATGCTCTTCGTAGTTGCGACCCACACAGTAAACGCGGCGAACCGGAAACAACTGCTCCGTCCCGACAACCGGGACAGCGACCACAGCGGGCGCAGGGACTGCAAAAGGCACAATTTCTGGCATGAGGCTGGGCTTTCAGATCAATGGGTTGCAACATATGAAGCGGGCTGCGACGCGACGCCGACAGTGTGCCATGGCCCAATCGACCTCGCACGTTCGACCTTGCGCGTTTGGCCATGCACCTTGCAGGCGCACACCAGCGCTGGCACAGCGGTCACTTCGGGCATAGTTACCTCGGACATTACTTGGAAGTTCGGTTGCGGCTATGCTGGTGTGCTTGGACGCATATTCTTGCCACTCATCATGAAGCTTTACAACTACTTCCGTTCCTCGGCATCGTACCGTGTGCGCATTGCACTGGCGCTCAAGGGGTTGTCATATGACTACGTCAGTGTGCATCTGGCCAAAGGCGATCACAAGTTGCCTGCTTTTGCGCAAATGGTGGCCGACCCCTTGGTGCCGGTGTTGGAGCTGGATGCGGGCGACCGCCTGACACAGTCGTTGGCCATCATGGAGTACCTGGACGAGTTGCATCCCACCCCCTCTTTGTTGCCTGCGGATGCCTTGGGCAGGGCGCGTGTCAGGGCACTGACGCTTGCCGTGGCGTGTGAAATTCACCCGCTCAACAACCTTCGCGTCCTGAAGTATCTGGTCAAGGACATGGGTGTTTCGGAGGCACACAAAGACCAGTGGTACGTCCACTGGGTGCGCAACGGGCTGGAAGCGTTTGACCAGCAACTGGCATACAGCCCAGAGGGCGCGTTTTGTCACGGGGATGCACCGGGCATGGCTGACTGTGTCCTGGTGCCCCAAATTTTCAATGCGCGGCGTTTCAACGTGCCGTTGGATGGCCTGGAGCGGGTTCAACGTGTGTTCGATGCCTGCATGGCACTGGATGCCTTCAGCCGCACCCAACCATCGGCCTGTCCTGATGCTGAGGGCTGATGCGTCCATGTGAAGACAAGCGCACAAGCCTGATGGGTTGTGTGCCCGACTGGCCGGTGCCGCCTGGTGTGAGTGCATTCATGACCACTCGGGCGGGGGGGGTGTCGGCACCACCGTTTGACAGCTTCAACCTGGGGTCGCATGTCCGTGACCAACCGGCTGCCGTCGCGCAAAATCGCAGATTGTTGGGGCAACGGTTGGGTGTGCGACCTGTTTTCCTGGAGCAGGTGCATGGGACGCATTGCGTTCAGCTCGACGGCCACACCCCAGACGGCACAGTGGCCGATGCCTGCGCCACGCAAGATCAGGGCGTGGCTTGCACCGTCATGGTGGCTGACTGTTTGCCCATTCTGCTTGCTGAAGCCAGTGGTCGCAAGGTGGCGGCCGTTCATGCCGGTTGGCGCGGTCTGGCAGGTGAAGGCAACCAAGCCGATGGGCGTGGTGTGTTGGAGCAGGCGCTGCAGCAATTTCTACAGCCCTCTGCCGTCATGGCCTGGCTGGGGCCGTGCATCGGTCCTGCCAGGTTTGAAGTGGGTGCAGATGTGCGCGCTGCGTTTTGCGTGCAAGCTCAAGAAGCTCCGGAGTCGTGTTTTGTGCCTGCCGGGTCGCCAGGCAAGTATCTGTGCGACCTGGCCAAGCTGGCCCGATTGCGCCTGGCCAAGTGCGGTGTCACGCAAATTTTTGGCAACGATGGTTCAGACACGTGGTGCACCGTTTCAAATGCCAGCATGTGGTTTTCGCACCGGCGTGACGCGGCGGGCCTGGGCAGCACGGGCCGAATGGCGGCTTGCATCTGGCTGGAGTCTGGTGTGGGTTGAGCCCAACGCCTGCTGTGGCGCGAGGGTTCTGGGCGAAAGCAGTACGGATCAGGGCTTGGTGTTGCCGATATCCGCCACAGGCGCTGGCGTGGTTTCCACCGCTGTGCTTGCTGGGGAAGCAGTGCCCAGTCTGTGGGCATCTTCCAGGGCTTCACGCGCCTGCGCAGCCTTGCGTCGAAGGGGTGTGCCCATCAGGTACATCACCAGTGCGGTAGGTAGCAACCCGTAGAACAAAAAAGTTACGATGGCGCCCAACACCGTTCCGCCGGGGTGGAGGGCTTCAGCCAAGGCCATCATCAGCGCAACGTACAACCAGGCAATCGCAACCAGATACATAAAAAATTTCAACTTGCAAGGGTGGGTGGTGTCAGCATGTTGGAAGGTGCTGACATCAGACTGTTGTGTTGATGTGCGAACATCAGCTGCCCAAGTCGGGCACATTACCTCATCGCTCAGGAGACAGGCATGAATTTTGACCCCAAGTGGCTGGACGCCGCGCAACAGTTCCAGAAAACCATGATGGACAACTGGACGCAGGCGTTGGGAGCCATGGGCACGGCTGGCCAATCAGGTGCTGGCACCCATCCGTTCGCAGCATTTGCGATGCCTACAGGCGGTATGCCGCAGATGCCGGACCTGTCCACACTCACACCCGGTTTCAGCAAGCTGACCGAACTGTTGTCTGTGCCTGGTGCGCCCGCTGTCAAGATCGACCCCGCCAAGGCACTCGAGATTCAGAAGCAATACATCCAGGATGTGTCCGAGCTCTGGAACCAGGGGCTGCAAACCAAACCGATTGCTGACCGCCGGTTTGCCAACGAGGCTTGGGCAAGCAACCCGTTGTCTGCGTTTTCAGCAGCGCTGTATCTCGTCAACGCCAAGACGCTGATGGCGCTGGCCGAGGCCGTGGAAGGCAAAGCCAAGACAAAGGCACGTGTGCGTTTTGCGGTGCAGCAGTGGATCGATGCCAGTGCGCCCAGCAACTTCATGGCTTTCAATGCCGAGGCCCAGAAGAAGGCCATCGACACCAAAGGCGAGAGCATTGCCAAGGGCGTTCAGAACCTGTTGCACGACATGAAGCAGGGTCATGTGTCCATGACCGACGAGAGTGTGTTTGAGGTCGGCAAGAACGTGGCCACCACCGAAGGTGCGGTGGTGTTCGAAAACGATCTGTTCCAGCTGATCGAGTACAAATCCCTGTCAGCCAAGGTGTACGAGCGGCCTTTCCTGCTGGTGCCACCCTGCATCAACAAGTTCTACATCCTGGACCTGCAGCCTGAAAACTCTTTCATCCGCTATGCGGTCGAGCAAGGGCACCACACGTTTGTGGTGAGCTGGCGCAACCCCAACGAAGAACTGGCCCAGAAAACCTGGGACGACTACATCGAACACGCCATCCTGAAGTCCATCAGCGTTACGCGTGAGATCACCGGAGCTGAAACCATCAATGCACTCGGCTTCTGTGTGGGCGGCACCATGTTGTCGACAGGTTTGGCCGTTCTGGCTGCGCGTGGCGAAAAGCCTGTCAACAGCGCCACGCTGCTGACTACGTTGGTCGACTTCACCGACACCGGCATCCTCGATGTGTTCATTGACGAAAACTTCGTCAAGTTCCGCGAAATGCAGTTTGCCAAGGGCGGGTTGATGCCTGGCGGCGATTTGGCCACCACGTTCAGCTTCCTGCGTCCCAACGACCTGGTGTGGAACTACGTCGTCGGCAACTACCTCAAGGGCGAGACCCCCCCGCCGTTTGACCTGTTGTACTGGAACAGCGACAGCACCAACCTGCCTGGTCATTACTACGCCTGGTACCTGCGCAACACCTACCTTGAGAACAAGTTGGTCAAGCCCGGTGCGGCGACCGTCTGTGGCGAAAAGGTGGACCTGAGCAAGGTGGACATTCCTTTCTACATCTATGGCTCGCGCGAAGACCACATCGTCCCCATTGGCGGCGCGTATGCCAGCACACAGCATTTCCCAGGGCGCAAGCGCTTTGTCATGGGTGCATCCGGCCACATCGCCGGTGTGATCAACCCTGCATCCAAAGGTAAGCGCAGCCACTGGATCGGCCCAGCCAACAAATTCCCGGCCGATGTCAACGACTGGATTGACAGCGCACAGGAGTTCAAAGGCAGCTGGTGGACCGATTGGTCCGACTGGCTCGGCGCGCTCGCAGGCAAGCAGGTGGCTGCACCCAAGGGGTACGGCTCCCGCAAGTTCAAGGTCATCGAGGCCGCACCGGGCAGCTACGTGAAAGCCAAGGCCAAAGCCTGATACCCTTCTGACCGTTCACCCGCTCGGTGCGGGTAATGGCCAGTTTTTTGTTTCACCCGAGGAGAATTGAATGGAAGACATCGTCATCGTTTCAGCTGCCCGTACCGCAGTCGGCAAGTTTGGTGGTTCACTCGCCAAAACACCCGCGACCGAGTTGGGCAGCATCGTCATCAAGGGTTTGCTGGCGCGCACAGGTTTGCCCGCCGATGCTGTGGGCGAGGTCATTCTGGGTCAGGTGCTGGCTGCCGGTGTCGGTCAGAACCCAGCCCGTCAAGCCATGATCAAGGCCGGACTGGCCAAAGAAACACCCGCGCTGACCATCAACGCTGTGTGCGGTTCGGGTTTGAAGTCGGTCATGCTGGCGGCACAGGCAGTGGCCTGGGGTGACAGCGAAATCGTGATTGCCGGTGGCCAGGAAAACATGTCTGCTTCCCCCCACGTGCTGCTGGGCAGCCGTGACGGCCAGCGCATGGGCGACTGGAAAATGGCTGACACCATGATCGTCGACGGCCTGTGGGACGTTTACAACCAGTACCACATGGGCATCACCGCTGAAAACGTGGCCAAGGCCAATGGCATCACGCGCGACATGCAAGATGCCCTGGCACTCGCCAGCCAGCAAAAGGCTGCCGCAGCGCAGGAAGCCGGCAAGTTCAAAGCTGAAATCGTCGATGTGGTGATCCCACAGAAAAAGGGCGACCCGCTGGTGTTCAACACCGACGAATTCATCAATAAGAAGACCAGTGCAGAAGTTCTGGCCGGTCTGCGCCCCGCATTCGACAAAGCCGGCAGTGTGACAGCGGGCAACGCATCCGGTATCAACGACGGTGCAGCAGGTGTCATGGTCATGACCGCCAAAAAGGCTGCTGCCCTGGGCCTGACACCTCTGGCACGCATTGCCAGCTTCGGCACCACCGGTCTGGACCCTGCCGTCATGGGCATGGGCCCGGTGTCTGCCACGCAAAAGGCCCTGGCACGTGCGGGCTGGTCGGCTGCCGACGTGGATTTGTTCGAGCTGAACGAAGCGTTCGCCGCGCAAGCGTGTGCCGTCAACAAGGCGCTCGACATCGACCCGGCCAAAGTGAACGTGAACGGTGGCGCCATTGCCATCGGCCACCCCATTGGCGCATCTGGCTGCCGCATCCTGGTGACGCTGTTGCACGAGATGCAGCGCAGCAATGCCAAGAAGGGTGTCGCGGCACTGTGTATCGGCGGCGGTATGGGTGTTGCGCTTGCCGTCGAGCGTTAATCAGTAAAATTCGAGCCTTACCGCTTGATTAAAAACAATAGTTTGCTATTGTTTTTATATAAACCCCGGGGCGCGAAAATTGCTCCGGATCACACCAGCAGACTAGGAAAAGAGGAAACAAAATGAGTCAGAAAGTTGCATACGTCACGGGCGGTATGGGTGGCATCGGTACCGCCATTTGTCAGCGTCTCCACAAAGAAGGCTTTAAAGTCATCGCAGGCTGCGGCCCAACCCGCGACCATGCCAAGTGGCTGGCCGAGCAGGCTGCATTGGGCTACACCTTCTACGCCTCTGTTGGCAACGTGGGTGACTGGGAGTCCACCGTGGCAGCTTTTGCCGCCGCCAAGGCAGAGCATGGCACCATCGACGTGTTGGTGAACAACGCTGGTATCACCAAAGACCGCATGTTCGTCAAAATGACCAAGGAAGATTGGGACGCCGTGATCGGCACCAACCTGACTTCCATGTTCAACGTCACCAAGCAAGTGGTGGCAGACATGGTTGAAAAGGGTTTTGGCCGCATCATCAACATCTCATCGGTCAACGGTGCCAAGGGTCAGGCTGGCCAGACCAACTACTCGGCCGCCAAGGCCGGTATGCACGGTTTCTCCATGGCGTTGGCGCAGGAACTGGCCAACAAAGGCGTCACGGTCAACACCGTCAGCCCCGGTTACATCGGTACCGACATGGTGAACGCCATTCGTCCTGACGTGCTGGAAAAAATCGTGGCCACCGTGCCCGTCAAGCGCCTGGGTCTGCCCAGCGAAATTGCCTCTATCGTGGCCTGGCTGGCGTCTGAAGAGGGCGGTTACGCCACGGGTGCCGAGTTTGCCGTCAACGGTGGTCTGCACATGAGCTGATGGATGCCCGTGGTGATGCCCCGGTACGAGACCGGGGACGTCACTGCAAGCGCCACATGGTCAAAGCCCGCCTTGCGCGGGTTTTTTTGTGGGCGCGCGCCCTGCGGGGTTCCAAACCACTGTGTGGACGCTTGCTACCTTCGGTCGGCGTGGCAGGCAATCTGTCGATACCTGAGCCAACAAGGGAACAACCGGTAGATGGATCAGCGTGCAGCCGTGTCGTTCGGGCGCTCGAGGTCGGGCGGCTGAACAGGCTGGGCACCGGGCGGTGACGCCCAGGGACCGGGTGGCACCACCTGAGGTTCAGGCGGATCGGCCATGTAATGAGGTGACATAATCTGCACGCCGTTTTCGTTGAACACATCCTGTACGTTCGACAACAATTGGCTGACGACGGCGGCCCGCTGTGCCGGCGCATGGCGGCTGCTTTGCGCACACAGCCGGTACTCCACATAAAAATCCGACAGGGCTGTTTGCACCACATAAGGTGCCGGTGATTGGGCCACATCGGGTGACCTTCGCGCCCCTTCCATCAGCATCGCATGCACCTGCCGCCAGGGTGTTGCGTAGCCGATCGTGACCGAGGTGTGGATCATGAACCTGCCGTCTTTGACCATGCGCGAGTAATTGCGTATCGGTTGGGCGAACACCACCGAGTTGGGCAGGCTGACTTCTTCGCCCAGGCCGGTGTGGATGCGTGTGGTGAACATGCCCATACCGGCCACGGTACCCTCCACATCACCCACTTTGACGTACTCGCCCTCGCGCAGCGAACGCGAGTACATCAGGCTCAGGCCAGACAACGCCTGACCGATCACGCTGGACGAACCCAAGGACAGCATCAGGCCCGCCAGCACCGACACGCCTTTGAAGGCCTCGCTGTCAGAGCCGGGCAGGTACGGGTAGGCCATGGCCAGGGCGAACAGCCAGATCGCGGCGGCCAGCAACCGGCGCGTGGGTGCAGCCGTGTCGGGGGTCAGCCAGGTCAGGCTGATTTCACCGGTTTCTACCCGTTGCAGCAGGTGGTGGCCCACCCGCACGCAGGTGCGCGCAATGAAGAAAATCAACATCGCCGTGAGCAGGCCCGGAATGGCAACAGCTGCAGACGTGGCAAAGCGGCCCAGCAGGTCAAGCAGCCATGCGGTTGATCGCTCCCCCCACGGACGGGTGTAGGCAAACTGGTGCAGCACGAAGGTGGCCCAGAGCTCCAGCAGGACCAATGCCGCCAGCCAGCTCAATGCAGCAACCATGCGAGCCAGACTTGCGCGTGCATACCGGGTGTAGTCCACCAACCAACTGCCAGTCAGCCGTGCTTCACTGGTCTGTTGCAGCATGTCCTGCATGCGTTGCGTCAACCGGCGCTTGCCTCGCCACAGCAGCTTCAGGCCCAACCATGCAAACAGCGTTGCGGCCAAAGCATAGGCGATGCCCACGGCCCAACGGGTAGGGTCGGTGCGCTCGCGCGTTTCGTCAACCGCTGTTTGCAAGCGGCGTACCACATCCTGCGAGGCGGCATCGAGCAAGCTGGCGGGGCGCGGCCCCCCCAAGTCGCCGGGCAGCACGAAGAAGAGCGTCTGACCATCCAACTCGATTCGCGCAGCCTCGTCGAGCATCGCCCGGGCAACCTTGCCTGGGCCCTTGGTCTGCAGGGCCTGTGTCAGGGCCAGTTGGGCCAGTGCAGCCCGTTCGGCCGGGGTGTCACCCAGCAGATCGGCGCGAAACGTGATGATCTTGCGGTTGTTCAAAACCACCGTGGAGGCGGCCGTATCCGAAGCCGCTGCACCCGACGCGACGGCTGCGGGCCCTGGCGGGGTGTGGGCCGATTGCGCGTGCAAGCCCTGCGCACCTGACAGACACAACACCATGGCCCAAAGCGTTGGCCATCTGCTGCCTGCCCACTGACACCACCCGAGAGCCTTCGCCGCCAGGGACAGTGCACTTTGTGTCAGCAAAATAAATAGCATGAATATCATGTTTGAAAAGCGATAACACCCTAAACGGCTAAAATACTCTGTAGGCTAGCGCTGCAACGACTGTTGCGCAAGAACCTTTGCCTGCCTCCATAAAAACTCACGCTTGTTGACCATGACTGCACCGCACCCGCGCAGCCCTTGGCGTGTGTCCGTTGCACCCATGATGGATTGGACGGACCGCCACTGCCGCTATTTTCATCGGCTGTTGACGCGCCACACCCTGTTGTACACCGAGATGGTGACCACGGGTGCGTTGTTGCATGGCGATGTGCCCAGACATTTGCGCTTTTCGAACGAGGAGCACCCGGTGGCCTTGCAACTGGGCGGCAGCGAACCGGCTGATCTGGCCCAGTGCGCCCGCTTGGGCGAGCAGTGGGGCTACGACGAAATCAACCTGAACTGCGGCTGCCCCAGCGAGCGGGTGCAGCGCGGTGCTTTCGGTGCCTGCCTGATGGCCGAGCCCCATTTGGTGGCCGATTGCGTGAAAGCCATGGTGGATGTGGTGGCCGTTCCCGTCACGGTGAAGCACCGCATCGGCATTGACCGCGACGAAAGCTACGGTTTTGTCCGTGACTTTGTCGGCACAGTCGCCGAGGCCGGTTGTTACGTGTTCACGGTTCATGCCCGCAACGCCTGGCTCAAGGGCTTGAGCCCGAAAGAAAACCGCGAAATCCCGCCCTTGCGCTACGAGTTGGCGTACCGCTTGAAGGGCGACTTTCCCCATTTGACGATCGTGGTCAACGGTGGGATCACCCGCACCGAACAGATGCAAACCCACTTGCAACAGGTGGACGGCGTGATGATCGGCCGTGAGGCCTATCACAACCCCTGGTGCATGGCAGACTGGGATGCCACTTTCTGGCCTGACGATCCGCCTGCCGATGGTGGCATGGCCATCAGCCGCGAGCAGGTTGAAGAGGCGTTGGTTGCTTACATGATGACCGAGGCGCGTCTTCACGGCACGCCTTGGTCACACATTGCCCGGCACATGCTGGGTTTGCGCAACGGCACACCTGGGGCCCGCAAGTGGCGCCAGGTGTGGAGTGACCACCGGCTCAAGGGGTTGCCTGCCACCGATGTGTGGGCCCGGGCCCGGGCGGTTTTGGGTTGAAAGGGGGCGTGCCTGGGCACGTCAGCGGTTGAAGAGGTCGTGGTCGTGCGCCAGCACCTGTTTGACCAATGGGTGCATGACCTTGCGTTCAGAGCCGATCAGGTAAAAGTGTTCTGACACGCCGCTGGTGTGACCCAGTTGCTGCAACCCCATGCGCTGCGACAAGTCCGCACTGACCAATCCGGGGGAGGGGATCACACCCATGCCAGTTGCCGCAAAGGTGGTCAGCAGCGCACTGTCTTCAAATTCGCCGACCACCCTGGGGTGGATGTGGTGCTGCTCGAACCATTGCGACAGCCTGCGGCGGACAGCAGAGTGCGGGGTGGGCAACAACAAAGGTAACTGCGAGAGGGTGGCGGCGGTGCGGGCGTCGTTTGCCTGACCATCGCTGCCGGGGTCGAGGTGTGCGGTTGCGCTCCAGGCTTCTGCCCAGCGTGCGGCCAGATCCGCCGTGCCAAACCAGGCAATGGGCGATGTGCCCAATGCGTGACTGTAGACGCGCACGTTGTCGTTTGTCGGTGCGGGCCTGTCAGCCAGCACCAGATCCAGCCGGTGCAGCGCCAGGTCAGCCAACAGGTCTTCAAACTCGTCGTCATGGCACTCCAGCCGCAGATTGGGTTGCGTCAGTACCGAACCGAGCAGCAGCGGGATGGCCATTTTGGGCAGGCCGTCGGAAATGCCCACGCGAAGCGCAATCTGAGACAGCTGGGTGGTTGCACGCAGCACCTCGGGCAGTTGTTCGCCCAATTGGAACAGTTGCTCCGCCTGCGCATAGGCTGCTTGACCGGCCTCGGTCAGGCCTACGTTGCGTCCGACAGGCTTGAGGAGTTGATAGCCCAAAGATCGCTCCAGCTCGCGGACCTGTGCGCTGATGGTCTGTACCGCCATGCCCAGCCGCTCGGCTGCGCGTGACATGCCGCCTTCTTTCGCAACGACCCAGAAATAAAACAGGTGTTTGTAGTTGTAGGTGGTCATGGTCGGCAATCAAGGTTCGAATTTTTCGGAATGTAACTCAACTTGCCTTGGCTTTTTTCGAGCGTTGACGGGAGTGATCATGCGCCCTGTTTTTCAACCCACAGGAGTGTTGCCATGGAAGTTGTTGTTCAAGCCCATCATCCCGATGCCCAAGCCTTGCGTGACGAAGCCACCCGGCGAATCCGTTTTGCGACCCAGCGCCTGGCAAGCTTTGTGGTGCGCGTCGTTGTTCGCCTGAAGGATCTCAACGGACCACGAGGTGGCGTGGACAAGGTGTGTCAGGTTCAGCTCAATACGGCCAACGGAGGTGTCATGGTGGTGTCGTCCCGTGGGGTGAGCTGGCGGGCTGCACTTGAATTGGCTCTGGCACGTGCGGCCAGGGCATTGTGGCGCAGGTTCAATGAGCGCAAAACCAAAGTCGCAGTCAAACAGCACGTGCTGCCGTCGAAGACCTGACGCGACAGCTTGAGTATCAGACGGCGGCGTTCAAGCCGTTTGCAAAGTGTTCGCGCATCCGTGCCGTCGTGTTGGGGGCATCGCGGGCTTGAAGCGCCTGCATGATGGCGCGGTGTTCGGCCAATGACTCGGCTATGCGTCCGGTCTTCAGCAGCGAGTTGTGACGGTTGAGCTTCAGCACCTTGCGCAAGTCGGCCACCATCTGGTCGCGCCAGCGGTTGTTGGCCAGGGCCAGCAGGCGCATGTGAAAGCGTTCGTTCACATCGAAAAATGCTTCTGTGTCCACGGCAGCTTCGAGCTGTTCGTGCAGGGCGCTCAGTTCTGCGATGTCATGGTCCGAAGCGGTGGCTGCAACGACGCCCGCGGCATCGCTTTCCAGCAGACTCAGCAGGTGGTACACATCGCGCAGATCCTGTTCTGATACCTCGGTCACGTACGCGCCGCGGCGCACTTTCATCGTCACCAGGCCTTCGGCTGCAAGTACTTTCAAGGCTTCCCGCAGCGGGGTGCGGCTGATACCGAGTTCTTCGGCAATCCTGAGTTCATCGATCCAGCTGCCTGGCTCCAGTTCCCGGCTGAAAATCCGCTGACGCAGCAGTTCAGCGACTTCTTCATAGAGCGCGCGTGAGGTGAGGGTCTGGGCTACCATGGCCGTCATTGTAAGGGATTCACAATTTTTTGAATGAATAATTATGAATAACGTAGAATCCGTTGTTCATTCGATTTTGAGGTGTGCCCATGTCCAAGCCTGATCCAGCCGAGTTCAAATCTGCTTCCTTGTCCGATTGGGAAAAGGCGGCCGCCAAGTCGCTCAAAGACAAACCGCTCGACAGCCTGAACTGGATCACGCCTGACGGCATCACCGTCAAACCGCTCTACACCGCCGCCGACACGGCCAACCTGCCGCATGCCGATACGCTGCCTGGTTTTGAGCCGTTTCTGCGCGGGCCGCAGGCCACCATGTACGCGGTGCGCCCCTGGACCATCCGGCAGTACGCGGGTTTTTCCACAGCGGAAGAGTCCAACGCCTTTTACAAAAAGGCCCTGGCCGCCGGTGGCCAGGGCGTGAGTGTGGCGTTTGACCTGGCCACCCACCGGGGTTACGACTCCGACCACCCTCGCGTGACCGGCGACGTCGGTAAGGCGGGCGTAGCCATTGACAGCGTGGAAGACATGAAGATCCTCTTCAACGAGATCCCGTTGGACAAGGTGAGCGTGTCCATGACCATGAACGGTGCCGTGTTGCCCATCCTGGCGGGTTACGTGGTGGCGGCGGAAGAGCAGGGCGTGAGCCAGGACAAACTGAGCGGGACCATCCAGAACGACATCCTCAAGGAGTTCATGGTCCGCAACACCTACATCTACCCGCCCGAGCCGAGCATGCGGATCATCGGCGACATCATCGAGTACACGGCCAAGTACATGCCGAAGTTCAACTCGATCTCGATTTCGGGCTATCACATGCAGGAAGCCGGGGCCAATCAGGTGCTGGAAATGGCATTCACCCTTGCCGATGGCAAGGAGTACGTGAAGACCGCCATTGCCAAAGGCATGGATGTGGATGACTTTGCGGGCCGCCTGAGCTTTTTCTGGGCGGTAGGCATGAACTTCTACCTGGAAATTGCCAAGATGCGCGCCGCCCGCCTGCTGTGGACCCGCATCATGAAGGGCTTCAATGCCCAGAACCCCAAGAGCCTCATGCTGCGCACGCACAGCCAGACCAGCGGCTGGAGCCTGACCGAGCAAGACCCCTACAACAACGTGGTGCGCACCACCATCGAGGCCATGGCCGCCGTGTTTGGCGGCACGCAAAGCCTGCACACCAATTCGCTGGACGAGGCCATTGCGCTGCCCACCGAGTTTTCTGCCCGCATCGCGCGCAACACCCAACTCATCATCCAGGAAGAAACCCACATCACCAGCGTGGTGGACCCCTGGGCGGGCAGCTACATGATGGAAACGCTGACCCAGCAAATGGCCGACGAGGCCTGGAAAATCATTGAAGAGGTCGATGCCATGGGCGGCATGACCAAAGCCGTGGACAGCGGCTGGGCCAAGCTGAAGATTGAAGCGGCGGCTGCCGAGAAGCAGGCCCGCATCGACAGCGGTAAAGACGTGATCGTCGGCGTCAACAAGTACAAGCTGAAGAACGAAGACCCCATCGACATCCTGGATGTGGACAACGTCAAGGTGCGCGAGAGCCAGATTGCCCGCCTGAAAGATATCAAGGAAAAACGCGACTCAGCGCTTGTTGAGAAAGCGCTGACTGCTCTTACTTCGGAAGCAGAAAGCGGGCAGGGCAATTTGCTGGATCTGGCCATCCAGGCCATCCGGCTGCGCGCCACGGTGGGCGAGGTGAGCGATGCGTTGGAAAAAGTGTTTGGCCGCCACCGCGCCGACACGCAAAAGGTCACCGGTGTGTACGCCGCCGCGTACGACAGTGCCGAGGGTTGGGACAAACTGAAGGGCGAAATTGCCCAGTTTGCCGTGGAACAGGGCCGCCGTCCCCGCGTGATGATCGCCAAGCTGGGCCAGGACGGCCATGACCGGGGTGCCAAGGTGGTGGCCACCGCGTTTGCCGACCTGGGGTTTGACGTGGACATGGGCCCGCTGTTCCAGACGCCCGAAGAATGCGCCCGCCAGGCCATCGAAAACGACGTGCACGCCGTGGGCGTGAGCACGCTGGCCGCCGGCCACAAAACCCTGGTGCCCGCCATCATCAACGCGCTGAAAGAACAGGGCGCCGACGACATCATCGTGTTCGTGGGGGGGGTCATTCCCCGGCAGGATTACGACGTGCTGTATGAGGCAGGGGTAAAGGGCGTGTACGGCCCCGGCACCCCCATTCCCGCCAGCGCCAAGGATGTGCTGGAACAGATTCGCAAGGCCATTGCCTGACACCCTGTCGCTTTACGGGATGACTTGATATATATTTTTGATATGTATCAATCGCAGGAGCCACGCCATGACCACCGCCCTTGCCACGGCCAAAGTGTTCACCACAGGCCGAAGCCAAGCCGTACGCCTGCCCAAGGCGTTTCGGTTTGACACCGATGAAGTCACGATTGAAAAGGTCGGCAATGCCGTTGTGCTGAGACCCAAGCTGACCGGCAAGGACGAGTGGTGGACTGAAATGGAAAAGGCACTGGCAGGTTTTGAAGGCATGCCCGATCAGATTGAACGCGACCATGCCAACCTGAGTGATCCCGTGAGCTTCGACTGATTCCCCATGTATTTTCTGGACACCAACATCTGCGCCTATTTCATTTCGAGGCGGTATCCAGCTGTGACAGCCAGGTTCCGTGCGGCAGAGCCAAGCGATTTGGCCATTTCATCTCTGGTCGCTGCAGAGTTGGCTTACGGTGTGGAACACAGCACCAAGGTTGAGGCAAACCGCCGGGCACTGAGCGGCTTTCTTAGCCTCATCACTGTCGTGCCTTGGGACGAATCTGCTATGTGGCACTTTGCCAGGAACAAGTCCAGAATGAGGAAATCTGGACAACCCATTGGGGAACTGGATTTGCTCATTGGTTGCCAGGCTGTGGCACTTGATGCAGTGATGGTCACCAAGAACACCCGCGAGTTCGAGCGCATTGATGGGTTGAAGCTGGAGAACTGGGCAGCATGACGCCATTGCTTGATCCCATCGTCAGTGGCAACCCTGCCGAGCAGCGCCGCGCCATGGCCAAGGCCATCACGCTGATGGAGTCCACCCGGGCCGACCACCGTGCGCAGGCAGACGAACTGTTGACCGGTCTGTTGCCACACACCGGTAAGGCCTTGCGCTTAGGCATCAGCGGCGTGCCCGGTGTGGGCAAAAGCACCTTCATCGAGGCGCTGGGCCTCTACCTCATCAGCCGTGGGCACCGGGTGGCGGTGCTGGCGGTGGACCCGTCATCCAGTGTGTCGGGCGGCAGCATTCTGGGTGACAAAACCCGCATGGAGCACCTGTCTGTGCACCCGGATGCCTACATCCGCCCCAGCCCCAGCAGCGGCACGCTGGGCGGTGTGGCAGAGAAGTCTCGCGAGGCCATGCTGGTGTGCGAGGCCGCCGGGTATGACGTGGTGATTGTCGAAACCGTGGGCGTGGGCCAAAGCGAAACAGCGGTGCACGGCATGACCGACATGTTCTGCCTGCTGCAATTGCCCAACGCGGGGGACGACCTGCAAGCCATCAAAAAGGGCGTGATGGAACTGGCCGACCTGGTGGTCATCAACAAGGCCGACATCGACCCCAACGCCGCCACCCGGGCGCGGGCGCAGATCATGTCCAGCCTGCGACTGCTGGGCCTGCATGGCAACCCGGACCATGTTCTTCACGATCAACAACTCTGGCACCCCCAGGTGATCCAGCTCAGCGCGCTGCTGGGGCAGGGTGTCGACACGTTCTGGGCAGAGGTGCAACGCTTCCAGCAGGTGCAAACCGCCAACGGGCGGCTGGCGCAGCGGCGGCAGCAGCAGTCTTTGGCCTGGATGTGGGAGCGCATCGATGCCGGCCTGCGCAGCGCGTTCCGCAGCCACCCGGTGGTGCGTGAGCAGCTGCCCCAAATCATCCGCGACGTGGCAGAGGGGCGTCTGCCTGCCTCTGCTGCTGCAAGAAATTTGCTTCTGGCGCATACCCAGTAAGTATTGATAGCTAGTATTTTTAACCGGAGTCACCCACATGCAAGACATCCTTGACCAACTGGAAGAAAAACGTGCCGCAGCCCGCCTGGGTGGTGGCCAGAAGCGCATCGACGCGCAGCACAAGAAAGGCAAGCTGACGGCGCGCGAACGCATCGAGGTGCTGCTGGACGAAGGCACGTTTGAAGAATGGGACATGTTCGTCGAACACCGCTGTGCCGACTTCGGCATGGCCGAGCAGAAAATTCCCGGCGATGGCGTGGTGACCGGCTACGGCATGATCAACGGCCGCCTGGTGTTCGTGTTCAGCCAGGACTTCACCGTGTTCGGTGGTGCGCTGTCCGAAGCGCACGCCGAAAAAATCTGCAAGGTGATGGACCAGGCCATGAAGGTGGGCGCACCGGTCATCGGGCTGAACGATTCGGGCGGCGCCCGCATCCAGGAAGGCGTGGCCAGCTTGGGTGGGTATGCCGATGTGTTCCAGCGCAACGTGATGGCCAGTGGCGTGATTCCGCAGATCAGCATGATCATGGGCCCCTGCGCCGGTGGTGCGGTGTATTCACCCGCCATGACCGACTTCATCTTCATGGTCAAGGACAGCAGCTACATGTTCGTGACCGGCCCCGAGGTGGTCAAGACCGTGACGCACGAGGAAGTGACCGCCGAAGAGCTGGGCGGTGCCATCACGCACAACACCAAGAGCGGTGTGGCCGACATGGCGTTCGAGAACGACGTGGAAGCGTTGCTCATGCTGCGCCGGCTGTACAACTACCTGCCACTCAACAACCGTGAAAAGGCACCCGTGCGCCGCAGCGGCGACCCCATCACCCGTGCCGAGTTGAGCCTGGACACCCTGGTGCCGGACAACCCCAACAAGCCTTACGACATGAAGGAGCTGATCGTCAAAACCGTGGACGACGGCGACTTCTTCGAGCTGCAGCCCGAATACGCCAAGAACATCATCATTGGCTTTGCCCGCATGGACGGCCAGACCATCGGCATCGTGGCCAACCAGCCGCTGGTGCTGGCGGGTTGCCTGGACATCAAATCGTCCATCAAGGCTGCACGTTTCGTGCGCTTCTGCGATGCGTTCAACATTCCGGTGGTCACGTTTGTGGACGTGCCCGGTTTCATGCCCGGCACCAGCCAGGAATACGGCGGCATCATCAAGCACGGTGCCAAGCTGCTGTACGCCTATGCCGAATGTACGGTGCCAAAAATCACGGTCATCACCCGCAAAGCCTACGGCGGCGCGTACGACGTGATGGCCTCCAAGCACCTGCGTGGCGACGTGAACCTGGCCTGGCCCAATGCCGAAATCGCGGTGATGGGTGCCAAGGGCGCGGTGGAGATCATCTTCCGCGAAGACAAGGGCGACCCGGCCAAACTGGCGGCCAAGGAAGCCGAATACAAAGCCCGCTTTGCCAACCCGTTCGTGGCCGGTGCCCGTGGCTTCATCGACGACGTCATCCTGCCGCACGAAACGCGCAAGCGCATTTGCCGCTCGCTGGTGATGCTGAAGGACAAAAAGCTGGAAAACCCCTGGCGCAAGCACGGAAACATTCCGCTTTGATCGCCCGGACGTTACCCAAGGAGCCCAAGAACATGTTTACCAAAATCCTGATCGCCAACCGTGGCGAAATCGCCTGCCGCGTCATCGCCACCGCCCGCAAAATGGGCATCAAAACCGTGGCGGTTTATTCCGATGCCGACAAGGAAGCCCGCCATGTCAAGCTGGCTGACGAGGCGGTCAACATCGGCCCGGCCCCCAGCCGTGAAAGCTACCTGCTGGCCGACAAGATCATTGCCGCCTGTAAAGCCACGGGTGCACAGGCTGTGCACCCCGGCTACGGCTTCCTGTCCGAGAACGCGGAGTTTTCCAAGCGGCTGGAAGAAGAGGGCATCACCTTCATCGGCCCCAAGCACTACTCCATCGGCAAGATGGGCGACAAGATCGAGTCCAAAAAGCTCGCCGGTGCCGCAGGCGTGAACTGCATCCCCGGTGTGAACGACGCGATTGAGACTGCCGAGAAAGCCGTTGAAATTGCCAAAGGCATTGGCTATCCCGTCATGATCAAAGCCAGCGCCGGTGGCGGTGGCAAGGGCTTGCGCGTGGCGTTCAACGACAAAGAAGCATTTGACGGCTTCACCAGCTGCCGCAACGAGGCGCGCAACAGCTTCGGCGATGACCGTGTGTTCATCGAAAAGTTTGTCGAAGAACCCCGCCACATCGAAATCCAGCTCATCGGCGACAGCCACGGCAACGTGCTGTACCTGAACGAGCGCGAGTGTTCCATCCAGCGCCGCCACCAGAAGGTGATTGAAGAAGCGCCGTCCCCCTTCATCAGCGAAGCCACCCGCAAAGCCATGGGCGAGCAGGCTGTGGCCCTGGCCAAGGCCGTGAAATACGAAAGTGCCGGTACGGTGGAATTCGTGGTGGGCAAAAACCAGGACTTCTACTTCCTGGAAATGAACACCCGCCTGCAGGTGGAGCACCCGGTTACCGAGTGCATCACCGGGCTGGACCTGGTGGAGTTGATGATCCGCGTCGCGGCGGGTGAGAAGCTGCCGCTCACGCAGGCCGAAGTGAAGCGCGAGGGCTGGGCCATCGAGTGCCGCATCAACGCCGAAGACCCGTTTCGCAATTTCCTGCCCAGCACAGGCCGCCTGGTGCGCTTCCAGCCACCAGCCACCGATCTGCACCAGTCTGTCGAAACGCTGCAAGGCCCTGCGTATGCCAACGGTGCGTTCGGTGGAGTGCGGGTGGACACCGGCGTGGTCGATGGTGGCGAGATTCCCATGTACTACGACTCGATGATCGCCAAGCTCATCGTGCACGGCACAGACCGCAACGAGGCCATTGCAAAAATGCGCGAAGCGCTCAATGGCTTCGTCATTCGCGGCATCAGCAGCAACATCCCGTTCCAGGCGGCGCTGCTGGCGCACCCGCGCTTCGTGTCGGGCCAGTTCAACACCGGCTTCATTGCCGAGCAGTACGCCCAGGGCTTCAAGGCCGAGGACGTGCCGCACAGCGACCCCAACTTCCTCGTGGCGCTGGCCGCATTCGTGCGCCGCAAGAGCCGCGAGCGGGCAGCTGGCATCAGCGGCCAGTTGCGTGGTTACGACGTGAAGGTGGGCAGCACCTACACCGTGGTGGTGCTGGGCACCACAGGCGAGAACCAGTACATCGACGTACAGGTGGAAGAATCTTTGGACAAAAAGGACTCTGCCGCTTTGCTGGTGGGTGGTGTGCGCTATGAAATATTAAGTGCATCCAGGCTGAATGATGTGCGCATCGAAGGCACGGTGAACGGACAGCCGTTCACTGCACAGATCGAGCGTGGCACGGCCAAGAACCCGCTGGTGCTGGTGGTGCAGCACAACGGCACGAAGATCGAATCGCTGGTCATGTCGCCGCGCATGGCCGAACTGCACCGCCTGATGCCTTTCAAGGCACCGCCCGACATGAGCAAGTACGTGCTGTCGCCCATGCCGGGTCTGCTGGTCGATGTGGCTGTCAAGCCCGGCCAGAAGGTCCAGGCCGGCGAGCGTGTCGCAGTGATCGAGGCCATGAAGATGGAAAACGTGCTGTTTGCTGCGGCAGATGGTGTGGTGGCCAAGGTGCTGGCCGGCAAGGGCGAGAGCCTGAGCGTGGACCAGCCCATCGTGGAGTTCGAGAAATGAGCACGGTGCAACGCCCCTTCAAGGTGCTGGGCATCCAGCAGATTGCCATCGGCGGCCCCAGCAAGACCCGATTGCAAAGGCTGTGGGTGGACATGTTCGGGCTGGAGGTGTCCGGCACGTTCCGCTCCGAGCGGGAAAACGTCGATGAAGACATCTGTGCCATCGGCACAGGGCCGTTCAAGGTCGAGGTGGATCTGATGCAGCCTCTGGATCCCGAGAAGAAGCCCGCCGTGCATGCCACGCCACTGAACCACATCGGTCTGTGGATCGATGACCTGCCCGTCGCGGTCGACTGGCTCACGGCGCAAGGTGTGCGGTTTGCGCCGGGCGGCATCCGCAAGGGCGCGGCCGGGTTCGACATCACCTTTCTGCACCCGAAAGGCAATGACGAGTTTCCGATCGGCGGAGAAGGGGTGCTGATCGAACTGGTGCAGGCCCCACCCGAAGTGGTGCAGGCTTTTGCTGCGCTGGCCGCCCAACCAAGCGCCTGAACGCCCACAACTGCAGACAACACCAACCCCCGTCTGAAGGTCACCTTCCGACGGGGGTTGTGCTTTTTGGGCATCGCCAGGGGCTGCGCTGTGAAGTGGCAACGGG